>SAMEA104404100__coassemble_207_pt1 | contig 71566 bp, 62 predicted proteins | sample SAMEA104404100__metabat2_high_PE_092 | metagenome-assembled genome bin SAMEA104404100 (sample SAMEA104404100) | Balaenoptera acutorostrata | reverse complement strand
TAAATTATTGTTTATTATAAGAAATACATTTTAAATATAAAAAGGAAGTGAGATTATGTCAGGTCTATACACAGAGGCTGATTATGAAAACTCAATAATTGAATTATTCAGAAATGAATTAAGCTATGAATATATCTATGGCCCGGATATTGATAGGGATTTTTATAGTCCATTATATGAAGATGTACTATTAGATGCATTATATAGATTAAATCCTAATATGCCAAAAGATGCTATAACAGATGCTATATATAAATTAAAGAACTTTGAAAATGGTGAATTAGTACAAAAGAACGAAATTTTTATGGATTATTTACAAAATGGTATACAAGTACATTATTTTGTAGATGGAGAAGAAAGATTTGGAATAGTTTATATTGTAGACTATGTAAATCCTGATAATAACTCTTTTATTATAGCTAATCAGTGGACATATATTGAAAATAGTAATAAACGTCCAGATATAATCTTATTTTTAAATGGACTTCCGATTGTTATTATGGAATTGAAATCTCCATCAAGAGAAGAAACAGACGCATCTGAAGCATACAGACAATTAAGAAATTATATGATAGAAATTCCATCTATGTTTATATATAATGCTATTTGTGTAATGAGTGATCAACTAACATCAAAAGCAGGAACCATTACATCAGGTGAAGACCGTTTTATGGAATGGAAAACAAAAGATGGTAATTATGAAAATACTCAGTATGCACAATTTGATACATTCTTTGAAGGTATATTTGAAAAAAACAGATTATTGGATATAATAAAGAACTTCATATGTTTTTCAAATGATGGAATAAATAAGGCTAAAATTTTAGCTGGATACCATCAGTATTTTGCTGTAAAAAAAGCGATTGTTTCTACAGATAAAGCGACTAAAACAGATGGTAAAGGTGGAGTTTTTTGGCATACTCAGGGAAGTGGAAAATCATTGTCTATGGTTTTCTATGCACATTTATTACAGGAAGTTTTGGATAGTCCTACAATTGTAGTTCTTACTGATAGAAATGACCTTGATAATCAGCTTTATAGTCAATTTGCAAAATGTAAAAACTTTTTAAGACAGGAACCAATGCATGCTGAAAGCAGAGAACATTTAAAGTCTTTACTAGATGGAAGAAAGGCAAATGGAATAATATTTACAACTATGCAGAAATTCGAGGAGTCCCACGAATCATTGTCTGAACGTAGAAATATAATTGTTATGGCGGATGAAGCACATCGTGGACAATATGGACTTTCTGAAAAAATAAAGATAACAAAAGATGAGAATGGAGAGGAAATAGCAAAGCGTGTAGTTGGAACAGCTCGTATTATTCGTAAGACATTACCAAATGCAACTTATATAGGATTTACAGGAACTCCTATTTCATCAGTTGATAGATGTACCAGAGAAGTTTTTGGAGATTATATTGATATATATGATATGACACAGGCAGTAGAAGATGGTGCAACCAGACCCGTTTATTATGAAAGCAGAGTAATTAAATTAAATTTAGATGAAGAGGTTATCAGATTAATAGACCAGGAATACGATATTATGTCAGTTAATGCCGATCCAGAGGTTATAGAAAAGAGTAAGCGTGAACTTGGACGTATGGAAGCTTTACTTGGAAATGAACAGACTATAAATTCTCTAGTAGATGATATTTTAGAGCATTATGAAAATAACCGTGAACATTTGTTAACTGGAAAAGCTATGATTGTAGCTTATTCACGTCCTATAGCAATGAAAATATATAATAAAATTTTAAGTTTAAGACCAGACTGGACAGAAAAAATAGCTGTTGTTATGACTTCGGGAAATAATGATCCCGAAGAATGGAGAGAGATTATAGGGAATAAGCATTATAAAAATGAACTTGCTAAAAAATTCAAAGATAATAATAGCGAGTTAAAAATAGCAATAGTAGTTGATATGTGGCTTACTGGTTTTGATGTACCATCTCTTGCTACAATGTATGTATATAAGCCAATGTCTGGTCATAATTTAATGCAGGCTATTGCAAGAGTAAACCGTGTATTTAAAGATAAAGAAGGTGGGCTTATTGTAGATTATGTAGGTATAGCAGCTGATTTAAAAAGAGCTATGAATGATTATACAATAAGAGATAAAAAGAATTATGGAGATACTGATGTAGCTAAAGTTGCATATCCAAAATTCCTTGAAAAATTGTCAATTTGTCAGGACTTATTCTATGGATATAATTATTCTAAATTTATGGACGGTACAGATTTAGAAAGGGCAAAAGTAATTAGTGGGGCGGTAAACTTTATAATTGGTACAGATAAAGAAAATGAAAGAAAAGATTTTATAAAAGAAGGGTTATTACTTCATCAGGCATTGTCATTGTGTTCTTCTATTGTAGATGAAGAAATGAGATTTGAAGCTGCTTTTTTTGAATCGGTTCGTGTAATGGTTGTAAGACTTACTAATAATGGAACAGGAAGAAAAATACCATTTAAAGAAATAAACGAACGAATTAATGAACTATTGAAACATAGTATAAAAAGTGAAGGTGTTATAAATCTGTTTTCTGATATAAAAGAAGAATTTTCATTATTTGATTCTAAATTTTTAGATGAAGTAGCACATATGAAAGAAAAAAATCTTGCTGTTGAATTACTTAAAAAACTGATAGCAGAGCAGGTACATATTTATAAAAGGACAAATCTTGTTAAATCTGAAAAATTCAGTGAGATAATGCAACGTACAATAAATGCATATTTAAACGGTATGCTGACTAATGAAGAAGTAATTGAAGAAATGTTAAAACTTGCAAAACAGATAGCAGCTGCAAATAAAGAAGGGGAAAAGCTAGGACTGACAGCAGACGAACTTGCATTTTATGATGCACTTACAAAACCAAGAGCCATAAAAGACTTTTATGAACATGAAGAGTTAATAGCTATTACAAAAGAATTAACAGAAACTTTGCGTAAGAATAGAACAATAGACTGGCAAAAGAGAAAATCAGCAAGAGCAAGAATGAGAATGATGATAAAGAAACTTCTAAAAAAACATAAATATCCACCAGAAGGTATGAAAGATGCGGTTCAGACAGTAATGACACAATGTGAAATTTGGACTGACAACACAAATATGGATAGCTATATTTATAAAAATAACATTAATGAAAATAATAGTATGGTAGCAGATTCTAAAGTTTCATATTAAAAAATAAAAAGCCTATTTCTAATAATTAATTAGAGATAGGCTTTTTTATTTATAATCTGCCCTTTAATTCATTTAAATCATTTTCATCCGGATGACTTAAAGCATTATCAAAGTTAGCTATCATCATTTTTATATGCTTTTCGTTTGCATCAGGGGCTTCTAACTGTTTTTCGTATCTTTCACGAACAGCCATAGGCATTTTACCCTGACACATAAAAGTATCAGCTACCTTTACACCTTCAGGTATAAGTTCCTTTGATTTATTTAATATATCATCGAAATAATCTCCACTTCCAAATCCTGCACTACCGAATAAAAACACTTCCTGATTAGTTAAAGACTTTAAAAATTCCTTTGCGACATCATCACATACTCCCATATTTGTCCAGAATCCAACGTAAATACGATCAGCCTTTAATGCTTCATCATCTGGAAGTCCGAAATAAATACATTCATCCGCTGGAAGAGCTTCACGAATTGTATCTGCAAGTAGCTTTGTATTTCCTTTATCTTTACTAAAAACAATAGAATAATTCATAATAGTATGACCTCCCATAAAAGATTTAAATTTATAAGAATAAGTATAGTTATGTGTTTTTATAAAGTCAAGTTTTAGTATTATTGTGATTAAATTATAAAAATATTTTTGAATAATAAAAGACTATATCATAATGATTATGTATTTTTTTATATAATAAGTAAAAAATTGAGCGTTATTATTTAACATACTAATTAATAAATCAATTTTATTTATATTAATAAAATTGACGCTTTTAAAATTCTGATTGTATACATTTAAATAAATTTATTACGTTTAGAAAAAAAACGTTTATTATGGTATAATTAATTCAATATCCAAGAAATATATTGATAAAAAATAAAAATAGAAAAAAGAATATATTTGTGAAAGCTGGATATTGATTTATATTTTATTTTGATAATGTGAAAGCAGCAACGGAGGGGAAACGATGAGTAATTCACTCGAAGCAAGCGGTACAAAGTATTTTAAAGATCTCAATAGAAGAGATTACATTCAGAAGGCGTATGAAATAATAAAAAAAGAGGGGACAAAGGGAATTTCCATAAGAAGACTTGCCAGAGAAATGGGATGCAGTTCTACATGTCTTTACAGATATTTCAAAAACCTTGATGAACTTCTTTTCTACGCACAGATTGGATTTTTAAATTCATATCTTGAAGACCTGAATGAGTCAGAAAAAAAATGGAAGACAGTATGGGATCAGCATCTCGGAGTATGGGAGTGCTACACAAGAGCAGCACTTAAATATCCAGAGGCATTCGATATGATATTCTTCCATGAGGAAGCAAAAAGGCTTGATACAGCTATAAAGGAATATTATGAAATGTTCCCGGAAAACATAAGTAACTTTGATGGTTATTTAAGGGAAATGCTTGAAATACCTGATTTCTATGAAAGAGACTTCAGAATGTGTATGAAATGTGTTGAGGACAATAGAATAAGCCTTGAAAACGCTAAAAAAATGAACCATATGGTATGTACGCTTTATATGGGATATTTAAAGGATGTTTTATACAATGGAATAGAAGAGGACCGCATAGAGGACAAGGTAAAGCAGTTTATAGGGGAGGTAAGGGACATCTGTATAATGTACTCTGATTCCTTTGAGTATACACTTGGTATACTTGATTAGTATTTTAGATACACCTGATAGATTTAAGAACATAAAATTTAAAAATGAACAGATTATTATTTTGGAGGTATAAATAAAATGATTGAACTTGAAAAATGTATAATAATTACAAATAACGACAGGGTAAGAGATAAATATTCTGAAAGAGCAGAGGTTATATTTGTTGAAAGCTACAAGGATGTGCTTATAAAGACAAGAGATATGGTTTATGACAGACATAAGCTTCTTACACATCCGCAGGCAGGTAGCCTAAAGCCTAATCAGACTCCTTACAGATCTGTAATGGTTTATTCTGAAAGAGACAAGAGTGATATGGATGATATAATGCTTATGGAAAAGGCAATTGAAACATTTGATAAATTCAATGATATAAAAAAGACTCCAAAATACGAGGAAAAAATAGCCAATGACTACAAAACAATTGATTTATCCATGATAGACAATGTAATTGCGAAGATGTAAGATACTGCATTTGAGCAGGATATTTTTAAATATAAAAATTTAATAAAATAAAGAAACACGAAACAGAGAGAATAATAAAAAGAGGCCTGTATATTTTTTATACAGGTCTCTTTTGTGTTTAAAATATATAAAATAATCTATTGATAAATTCTGTTAATTGAATAAGCTGTGCTTTAGTTTATTAATAAGGAAAGCTATATATCTTACCTCTTCTTTAATCTGTTCTGTAAGCCGATCATAATCCTGATGTGCTATTTTATCAAGTTCAAATAAATCTCTATTAGATTCTATTGCAACATGAACCTTTCCGTTTTTAAGGAAGTGAAAGTATGTATCACCCCAGGCATTTTTATCCATTGAAACTATAAATTTCATCATATGAGGAGTTAAAAGATGTAATACTTCTTCCGCGTTGTCCGAATATACGGAATAGTATTCATTAAATTCATCATTATCTGTTTCGATATTTCCATTTCTTATTCTCACATTCTTTTTATTTTTACTAAGAATTACATCAGCAGAAAGCCGTTTTTTAAAATCACAGACAATCCACTGTCCTATAAATAATGAGTCATCGTTGTATTCGGCAGTGTCAGAGGTATCTCTGCGCTGAAGGTCAACGTTGCAGGCTTCAAACTCAACACCATGATAACTTCCTTTTACGAAATCATCTCCTTTTACAATATCAATGGTACCTGTTGAAAACGGGAATCCCATATCTGTACTGCTTATAATATCTTTATCTATACAACCCTTGGGTCTGTAATCAAAGTTATCGAATATACTCTTGAATGCACCTGGAATTAAATCAACGGATAGTGCATTTTTAAAATGACTTTTGTTCAAAAGTGAAGCCAGAAGACATCCTATTAAACCAACAAGAAGAAGTATAGAACCTGCAAATCCGTTTCCCTTATAGAACATAAAGACTGAAATTATAAGTGTTAAAATACCTATGATTTTATAGATTTTATCCTTTAGTTTGGTTTTTTTAAACCGTTTCCTGAGCTCTTCATCCTTTTCAGAACTTATGAGTTTCTTTTTATTCATAATATTACCCCCTAAAATCATGCTATATTTTCATGGTTTATTATTTTCATTCATTATTTTACATCGGATATATTGTGTTTTTAATATTAAGTTACATATAAAACAGGAGTTTTATTGCTGGATATATCATTTATTAAATTATATACTAATTTATAAAATATCCTGTATCTAAATTATATAACTCGGGATAAAATTTTACAAACATATAAACAATTAGGGTATAAGTGATAATATATTTATAAAATAAAAGGATTGAGATGAAAATATTTACAAATATAATATAATATTGCGGGATATGGTAAATTTATATACTGACTAACTTTGATAAAAATATATATAGCTATTATTATGATTGTGGTTGATAAAAAACAGTTTTATTAATTAGTGAGGGATTATTACAAATATTTAAACTTAATAGCATTTAATAATCTGATTAAATGATAATATTTTGTAACAATCAAATAAAATAATAAAACAGAAATAAAGAAAAATATACTAAAACTTATATAAAAATTAATAATATCAAAATAATACGCAATTTTAAAAATAATAATTCAGATTAAAATATAATTTATTCATATAAAAATAAATAAGTTAATATATGGTTAAATGATAGACAAAGGTTTTCCTATATGGTATTATCTAGGTATAGGTTACTTCTATAAATAAAATTGGTTGAAATTCAATTAAGGATTAATACCAATTTTAATTTTGACTTTATGTTATCACGATAATTAATATTCAATTTGTGATTCATATGGCTTTTAAAAAATATCAGCTTAGTATATATATGTATTGTTAAATTGGTTGAAATTCACAGTAATTAATACCGATTTTAATTTTGGCCTTATGTTATCACGATAATTTTTCTTAAATAAGGAGGAAGCTACATGAAATTAGAATTAGGCAAAATATTTATTGATGACATTCAGTTTGGTGAAAATACTTGTGTAAAAGATCACGTTCTTTATGTAAATGAAAAGGAAGTAGTAGATCTTGTACTAGAGGATGACAAAATAGCTGAATGTAAACTGGAAATTGCTAAACCAGGTGAGGCAACAAGAATTACTCCGGTAAAAGACGTAATAGAGCCAAGAGTTAAGGTTAGCGGAGGGGAAATATTCCCAGGTGTTATTGGGAAAGTTACTCCACCAGTTGGAGACGGTCGCACACACGCGCTTGAAGGAGCATGTGTTGTTACAGTTGGTAAAATAGTAGGATTTCAGGAAGGTGTAATAGATATGAGCGGTCCTGCCGCAGATTACTGCCCGTTCTCTAAGACTAATAATTTATGTGTAGTTGTAGAACCAAAAGATGGTCTTGAAACACACGTATATGAAAAAGCAGCAAGAATGGCTGGTCTTAAAGTAGCTACTTATCTTGGAAAAGCTGGAAAAGACGTTGAACCTGATGAAATAGAAACATTTGAAACTAAACCTATATTTGAACAGGCAAAAGAATATCCTGATCTTCCAAAAGTAGGATATGTTCATATGCTTCAGTCTCAGGGATTACTTCACGATACTTACTACTATGGAGTAGATGCTAAACAGATAGTTCCTACATTCATGTATCCTGAAGAAATAATGGATGGTGCGATAGTTTCTGGTAACTGTGTTGCTCCTTGTGATAAAGTTACAACTTATCATCATCTTCACAATCCTGTAATAGAGGATTTATTTAAACGCCATGGAAAAGAGTTAAACTTCATGGGTGTTATACTTACAAATGAAAATGTGTTCCTTGCAGATAAGGAAAGACATTCCGATATGGTAGCAAAACTTGCAGAATGGATGGGACTTGACGGACTTCTTATAACAGAAGAAGGTTATGGAAATCCTGATACAGACCTTATGATGAACTGCAAAAAAGTAGCTAATAAAGATATAAAGGTTGCAATAATAACTGACGAATTCCCAGGAAAAGATGGTAAATCACAGTCACTTGCAGATACTTGCGAAGAAGCAGATGCAATGGTTTCTTGTGGACAGGGTAATGCGGTCCTTCACTTCCCAGCAATGGATAAAGTTATAGGAATGACTGATTACATAGAAAGCCAGATAGGTGGATGGTCTGGCTGTATGAATCCTGATGGAAGCTTTGATGCTGAACTTCAGATAATAATAGCTTCAACAATTGCAAATGGATTCAATAAATTAGCTGCTAAAGGTTACTAGGAAGGGGATGTAGAATATGGCAAAATATAAAATAGTTCATTATATAAATCAGTTCTTCGCTGGAATCGGTGGAGAAGAAATGGCCGATTATAAGCCTGAACTTAAAGAAGGTGCTGTTGGACCAGGTTTAAAATTAAACGAAGCTTTAGGTGAAGATTACGAAATAGTTGCTACTGTAATATGTGGTGACAACTACTTTGGTGAAAATCTTGATGAAGCTACAGATACTGTTATAGATATGGTTAAAAAATACAATCCTGATGTTGTAGTTGCAGGACCAGCATTCAATGCAGGTAGATACGGTGTTGCATGTGGTACAGTTTGTACAGCTATAGAAGAAAGACTTGGAATACCAACAGTAACAGGAATGTATATAGAAAATCCTGGGGTTGATATGTTCAGAAAGGACCTTCTTATAGTTAAAACTCCTAACTCAGCAGCTGGAATGAGAAAAGCTCTTCCAAAGGTAGCAGGACTTGTTAAAAAGCTTGCTGAAAAAGAAGAAGTTCTTGGCCCAGAAGAAGAAGGATATATAGAAAGAGGAATAAGAATAAACTATTTCGCTGAAAAGAGAGGTTCTGAAAGAGCAATAGATATGCTTCTTAAAAAACTAAAAGGAGATGAATATGTAACTGAATATCCAATGCCTGTATTTGACAGAGTAGATCCTGCTGAACCAGTTAAGGATATGAAAAATGCTACAATAGCAATAGTTACATCTGGTGGTATAGTTCCAACTGGAAACCCTGACCACATAGAATCTTCAAACGCAACTAAATTCGGCGAATATTCAATAGAAGGAATGCTTAGAATGTCTGCTGATGATTTCACTACTATACATGGTGGATATGACAGACAGTTTGTTATGGAAAATCCAAATCTTGTAGTACCACTTGATGTTTTAAGAGAACTTGAAGCTGAAGGAGAATTTAAAAAGCTTTATGATACATTCTTTACAACAACAGGTACAGGAACATCAACAGGAAGTGCTGCAAAATTCGGTGATGCAATAGGTAAAGAGCTTATAGAAAACGGAGTAGATGCAGTTATACTTGTTTCTACTTGAGGTACTTGTACTCGTTGCGGTGCAACAATGGTAAAAGGAATAGAAAAATATGGAATACCAGTAGTCCATATGGCAACAGTAGTTCCTATATCACTTACAATAGGAGCTAACAGAATAATACCAGGAGTTGGTATACCATACCCAATAGGAGATCCTACTCAGGGAGAAGCTGACTCTAAAAAAATAAGAAGAACAATGGTAAAAAGAGCACTAAGAGTTCTTCAGACTCCTGTAGATGGACAGACAGTATTTGAAGATGATAACTTTTAATTAAATTTTAAATATAAGAAATAAACTAAGAAATCTGAAACAAAAATGCTATCTTTTGCGGTGTACTTTATGTACACCGCGCTTTTTTTATATTAAATTAAGAAATGCTTATTGTATAAATATATTTTTAATTTAAGCGCTAAATAGATATTGGAAATTAAATTAAAATATTCAGACTATTTTATACATTTTAAAAGATAAAAATGAGAATATACTTTAATATATACAAAAAAGATGACAAAAAACTAAAAATAAAAAAATAATTGACTATTATTTATGTTATAATACTATTTGGAAAATAAAACGTGGCATATAGTATTTATATGGAAACGTCATTTATAAATAAAAAATAATTGATGGAGGGATAAAATTGCAGGAAAAAACTCAGAGTAAAAAAGATGCTTTATTTGAACTTTTAGGTTTAATAGTGGGATGTCTGTCTATGAGTATTGGGATAAATGCATTTTTAAAGCCGCATACAATAGCACCGGGTGGTCTTAGTGGTTTATCTGTAGTACTTAACAAGGTTACAGGAATAGATGTGGCTGTGATAATGCTTTTAATAAGTGTTCCACTTATACTATTTACATTTAAAATAATGGGTGCAAAGAACTCAATGAAGACACTGTTTGGAACAGTTGTATTTGCGGCTTTAGTACAGGCGACAGATAAAATATCATATATGAATATAGCAAGTGATACACTTCTTTCAGCACTTGCAGGAGGGGTACTTGTAGGTCTTGCACTTGGAATACTTTTCAAGGCGGATGCTTCAACTGGGGGAACAGACCTTATAGCACTTATATTAAGTAAAAAATTCCCAAATATGAAGCCTACACAATTTATGAGTTTCCTTGATGGTATGGTCGTAATATCTTCAGGAATAGTAAACCATAGTATAGAAACAGGACTTTATTCGGGGGTTGCACTTCTTGTTATAGTTAAAATTGCCGATATAGTAATGGAAGGTTTTGAAAGTTCAAAGGCATTCTTCATAATAACAAAGAATCCTGAAGAGCTTAAATTTGCAATAACAAGAGAGCTTGACAGGGGACTTACAATTCTTAATGCAAGAGGTGGATACACAGACGAAGAAAGAGACGTATTCCTTGTAGTTCTTAATCATAAGAGACAGGAGACTGGTCTTAAAAAAGTTGTTAAGAGAATAGATCCAAAGGCATTCCTTATGGTTACTGATGTGCATGAGGTACTTGGTAAGGGATTCCGGGATTTTGAATAGTATTAGATTAATTATTGATATTATAGTTTATAATATAAATATTAAAAAAGACGATGAGCGATTTCATCGTCTTTTTTGTATTTACGCACTGTTTAGACTGATGAATTCTTTTTATTTTGCATAAAGTTATATTAATAAAATCAAAATTGAAAAAAAGTGAAATAAAGATAAAAAATATTGTGATAATTGAAAAAAACATGTAAAATATTAAAAAAAACAAATCTGGAAGGGAGTTTTTTATATGAATAAGGAAAAAGATACAGTATCAGACAGCGTGAATATCAATAATCTGTCTGATATAAATAAAAAAGAATACAGAAAACTGTTTGTATGGACATATAGAAAGATACCATTTATAAAAGTATTGATGATTATTATGTATATATGGGCTTTATTTAGTCTTTATAGAAATATAATAGCCGATAGTACAGATATTTATTATTCAGCGTTAATTACAGGATTTTTAACAGCCTGGATATTTGAGCTTTTACTTCTGAGTATTCTGATATTTTATGTGCTTCCAAATGTAATATTCTTCATAAATAATAGGCGATTTAAAAGAAAATACCCAGATGATTACAGTATGCAGATAGATGAGGATGGTATAACATTTGTTGTAAATAATGAGAAAAAAGAATTTCTATGGAGGGATTATACAGTGCTTGAGTGTAAATATGGAATAGCACTTATAAATAAATTTAATCCCGTTGCATTTATTATAAATACTCATAATGAAGAGGAAAAGTTTGAAAAAGTAAAATTATGGGCGAGGGAATATATAAAAAATAAATAGGAATTAATTTTTAAAGATAATAACATAATAAAAAACACTGGAGCAGCTTTTATTATAAGCTTTGACCAGTGTTTTTTATTTTGTAATATTAAATAATAAATCATAAAAAGATTTATATATTTGATTTCAATATTAAATTTAATCCGTATATAACAAAGCGCATTATTTTCTGTCGATTAAAAAATATACTGACTACAAAAGAGACTATATTAATTTAACATTCTCTCCGTAACAGTATATGTTCTTTAAAACAGAGCATTTCTTTTTCTTATTGAGTATAGCCCAAAGAGAATAAGAAGCGAATATATTGTATATAGGAATATCCTTATTTTTATGACTGAAAAGCCAAATACCAGTGCAGAAGTTCCAGCTGAAGGCATTATTGCAAGTATTGCAGCTATAATCATAAGTATAGGATTTATAACAATCTGCTTATCCGTTCTAAATATAAGAATTTTACCAGCCCATACAAAAGTAAGAACTATAAATACAATTCTCATAATAGATTCAACTATATGTATCACCTTTAAACCTCCCCAATAAATATAAACCTAATCAAGTAATACTACTAAAAAGTATACTAAAAAAGATAAAGTTTTACAATAGATAAGTATATTATTTCAATATATTTTAAAATATAACTGAAAAATATATAAATACTTAAAATATTATTTATGAATATGTAAAACAAACAATAGCTTTTGTGAAATTTACTATGTTTTAACTTCATCAGGCGAGACAGAGGTTTAATTTATAGAGTTTAAAAAGAGATAAGTTTGTAAAAGTATAACAAAAGGCTAAAAATATAGTAAAAATTATAGTTATAAAGGAAATAAAAAAGCTATTAAAATGAGATTGACAGCCAATAATTATATGGGATAAAAATAGTTTTTCTTTTATTACACCAAAGATTATGATATAATCTTATTACCAGGTAATAATATAAGGAGGTAAAAATATGAATTTCAATGAAATCAAAGAAATCATAAAAGTTATAGATTCAACTGATTTAAGATATGTAAAACTTGAAAACAGCGACATTAAACTTGAAGTTTCAAAAGATAAAATAGATTTTATAAATAATAAAGAGGAAGTAAGAGTTTTAGAAAACAAGGAAAATGAAATAAGCAATATTTCAGAAATAGAAGATAACAGTAAATCAAATGATTATAAAGATGATGAAAAATCAGATAGCAATGATTACAGCTCATCAGAAAATACAGAAGGAGATATATACGAAGTTACAGCACCTATAATGGGTACTTTCTATTCTTCACCATCTCCAGAAGACGATCCTTTCGTTAAAAAGGGAAGTAAGATTTCAAAGGGAGATACTCTTTGCATAATAGAAGCAATGAAATTAATGAATGAAGTAAAAAGTGAAATAGATGGAGAAGTTGTAGAAGTAATGGTAGAAAATGAATCACTTGTAGAATACAACCAGGTTCTTTTCAGAATAAGAGAGAGCATATAGGGGGTGTTTTAAGTGATAAATAAGATACTTGTTGCAAACAGAGGAGATATAGCAGTAAGAATAATAAGGAGCTGTAAGGAAATGGGAATAAGCACAGTTGCTATATATTCTGAAATAGATAAGGACTGTCTTCATAGATTCATAGCAGATGAGTCTATATGCATAGGGCCTAATAATTTAAGCAAAAGCTATAATAATATAGAAAATATAATATATCTTGCAAAAAAACTGAAATGCGATGCAATACATCCGGGATTTGGTTTCTTATCAGAAAATCCTGAGTTCGCAGAAGAATGTGAAGCAAATGGAATAATATTTATAGGGCCTTCAAAGGATCAGATGATGCTTATGGGAGACAAGGCTCGTGCAAGAGAAACAATGATAGAACTTGGTGTTCCAGTTGTTCCAGGTTCTAAATCAGTACTTAAAACAAAGGAAGATGCCGTAAGAACTGCAAGTGAAATAGGATACCCTGTTATGATAAAGGCCTCTGCCGGTGGTGGTGGAAAAGGTATGAGAATAGTAAGAAAAGAAGAAGAACTTGGAAACCTTTTCGATATGGCAAAATCAGAAGCTTTATCAGCTTTTGGAAACGGCGATCTTTATATGGAAAAATTTATAGAAAACCCAAGACATATAGAGGTTCAGGTATTTGGAGATAAAAACGGACATGCGATACATCTTGGAGATAGAGACTGCTCTATGCAGAGAAGAAATCAGAAGGTTATAGAAGAATCTCCAAGTCCGTATCTTACCAAAGAAGAAAGAGAAAAGCTTTATTCAACCGCAATAAAAATTGTTGAGGGTACAGGATATGTAGGTGCAGGAACAATAGAATTTATAGTAGATAAAAATAAGGAATTCTTCTTTATAGAAATGAATACAAGAATACAGGTTGAGCATCCGGTTACAGAAATGGTTACTGGAAAAGACCTTATAAAACTTCAGATACAGGTTGCAAATGGAGAAAACATTCCATTTAAACAGGAAGATATACACATAAACGGACACGCAATAGAATGCAGAATAAATGCAGAAAAACCATCAATGAATTTTGCACCATGCCCTGGTATGATAGATGAAATAAATATTCCAGGTGGATTCGGGGTCAGATTTGATACGTTCGTATATGCAGGATATGTAATTCCACCTCTTTATGACTCAATGATAGGAAAGCTTATATGTCATGCTGATACAAGAGAAGAGTGTATAGCAAGAATGAACAGAGCCTTAGATGAGGTAATAATAGAGGGAATAGATACAAATATAGAATTCCAAAAGTCTTTAATACTGAGTGATGAATTCAGAAATGATACACATCATACAAAATATATAGAAGATGAATTTTTAGCAAATAACCCTTCCTTATAATAGACTCACTAAGATAGAAAATACGCTTATATATACTCATAAATTATGGTATTTATAGGTGTATTTTCTTAAGTTTTATAGAAGATGATTTTAAGGATAAATAAAAATGAAGTATTTAATAAAGGTATGGATACATCATTATTTTTATACAGACTATAAGAGATAGTTTTGTCAAATGAATAATTACTCTTATATAGGAATTATAGAAAGTATGGTCCATAGAATAATCGGAGCATGGATAGTATTTTAATACTTTTAATTACAGAGATAAATTTATATAAGAAATATCAATTTGTAAATAATGATGTACAGGAGGATTTGACAATGTTAAAGAAATTTCGTAACCAGTCAAAGGGAAAAGAAGAAAAATACGTTACAATAAAATCTGGTGATAAAAAAGCAGAAAATGGAGAAAACTTTATAAACGATAATTTCCAGAAGAACAGCCTTGATGAAAAATTCTGGTTTAAATGTGAAAAATGCGGAAAAAATATATTCAGAAAGGACTTTGAAGAAAATCTTTATGTATGCCCTGAATGTGGGAAGCATTACAGACTAAAGGCCAGAAAAAGAATAGATCTTCTTATGGACAGAGGTTCTTTTATAGAAATAAATAAATACTGTGATTTAAAGGACCCTATTAACTTCCCAGAATATAAGGAAAAAGCTGAAAAATACAGATACAGCTCAAAGGAGCAGGAATCTGTAATAACAGGAGTAGGAAGAATAAACGGACTTAGAAGTGTTATATGCTCTATGAATCCTGAATTTATGATGGGGAGTATGGGATCTGTTACAGGAGATAAGATTACATATGCAATGGAATATGCAGCTGACCACGACCTTCCGATAATAATATGTACTGCTTCCGGGGGAGCGAGAATGCAGGAGGGGCTTGTTTCACTTATGCAGATGGCAAAAACTTCACAGGCTGTTACAAAACTTTCAGAAAAAGGGCTTCCATACATAGCTGTACTTACTGATCCTACAACAGGGGGAGTTACAGCCAGTTTTGCAATGCTTGGAGATATAATAATATCAGAACCTGAAACACTGATAGGATTTGCAGGTAAGAGAGTAATAGAACAGACTATAAAAAAAGAGCTTCCAGAAGGGTTCCAGTCTGCTGAATTTATGCTTGAACACGGATTCCTTGATATGATTGTTGAGAGAAAAAATATGAAGGATACACTACATAAAATACTTTCAATGCATAGAAGGGGATAGAGGTGATAATATGAACAATACTAATAAAAATATAAATGAATCAGAAAATAAGAATATAAACACTGATTTAAATAACAATGAAAATACAGATAATGAAAAATCAGGAAAAAACAGTGTGAATGTAGAAAAAGCAGATTATCAGGAAAAGATAAACGAGCTTGAAAGGGATATAAAGCAGCTTGAAGAAATATCAAGGGCGAATGGGATAGACCTTTCAGAAAATATAGCAGGACTTAAAAAAAGACTTGCAGATATAAGGGTTGAAAAATATAAAAATCTTACACCATACGAAAGAGTGTGTATAAGCAGGGATATAAAAAGACCTTCAACACTTGAATATATAAGTAAGATATTTAATAGCTTTATAGAACTTCACGGAGACAGACTTTATGGAGATGACCCTGCAATCGTGGGAGGAATAGCAAGCCTTGGAAAATATAACGTTACTGTTATAGGACATCAGAAGGGAAGCGACATAAACGAAAATATAAAAAGAAACTTCGGTATGGCAAACCCTGAAGGATACAGAAAAGCTTTAAGACTTATGAAGCAGGCTGAAAAATTCAACAGACCGATAATAACATTTATAGACACATCTGGTGCATACTGTGGAACAGGAGCTGAGGAAAGAGGTCAGGGAGAAGCAATAGCAAGAAATCTTATGGAAATGAGTGCGCTTACAGTTCCTGTAATATGCTTTGTAATAGGTGAAGGAGGAAGTGGAGGAGCACTTGGTATAGGAGTTGGAAATGATGTCTGCATGCTTGAAAACTCAGTATACTCAGTAATATCTCCTGAAGGACTTTCAAGTATATTATTTAAAGACTCATCAAAATCAAAAGAGGCGTGTGAAGTCATGAAAATGACTGCAAAGGATTTATATAACCTGAATATAATAGAGCATATAATAAAAGAACCTGTTGGTGGTGCTCAGAATGATGCTGACAGTGTGGCTTCTGAAATGAAGGATTATATAATTGAAAGACTTGATTATTATTCTAAGTTCAGCGGAAAGGAAATAGCTGAAAAAAGATATGAAAAATTCAGAAGTATAGGGAGATATTTCTAATAAAAGTATTTGATAAAGTACTTGGATTATAAAAGAAGATAAATACGGGATTAAAAAAAATAAAATATACTGGCAGTCTGGACAATGATTTTACAATATTTCGGACTGCTTTTTTATTTGATAATTTTATATTTTAATATCAACGGTATATTTAAATAAATAACGAAATAAATTATAATAGTCATATGATATAAAATATACCATTGATGAAATTAATTTTATTAGTTTTAATTAGTCTTACAACGAGATTAAAATAAAAGTATGATAATCTATAAAATATAACACTGATATAATGGGGATATTAAAGTTAATCTTAGAAGAAAATACATAATAAAGATAATTTATATATGGAATTTGATAATGGGGGAATATTGATGAAGGATTTATTATTGCTTGGAATATTTAATTCATTATATTTTGTAATCGGAGTATTTGCACTTGGATTTATATTCAGTAAAATAGAAGAGAAAAACGCATATTATCTCGGAAGTGGTGCTGGCATGAAGGGACTTATAGCAACTGGTGTTATAGGAGTTCCTGTACACGAATTAAGCCACTATATCGCGTGCAGGGTATTTATGCACAACGTAGAGAGGGTGGAGCTTTTCAGACCTAAAAAGGGGCTTAGAGACGGTGTCATGGGTAAAGTAATACATTCAAGAGAAAAGGGAAACGTATATCAGATGGTAGGTGACTTTTTTATAGGTGTAGCACCTGTAATAACAGGAAGTTTTTTACTTTATATTCTTATGACTCTTTATCTAGGAAGTGAAGCCAATATATTTAAAATGATAATAGATATAGAGGGAAGTATGGAAATGATAAAGAACATGGATTTTATAAAATATATGTTCCATATGCTTACATCTGGTATAGATATAACATTTCTTATTATAAAATCGCCAGAGCTATTTACAATAAAGGGAATTATAATAATGTTTATGATTTATTCAATAGCGATACATTTATCTCTAAGTAAACGGGATATATCAAACAGTTCAAATGCTGTTATAGTGGTTATACCTGTAATTATAATATTACATGTGGTACTTGGATTTTTAGGCTTTGATTTTGCAGGTCTGTTTATGAAAATGGTTACTTATCTGTTTACGATTATGACGGCGGGAATAATGATTTCAGTTCCGCTTACACTATTTTCATTTGCTATATATGTTGTGGGTGGATTTTTATAAGAAAAAAAAGGATGTAAAACAAATTACAAAATAGTAATACAGTATAAAAATGTATTAAAACATAAATATGATATGAAAATATACGGTATGAAATATATGATATAAAAAAGAGCAGGGGAAAATCTGCCTTTTTTTATTGCTTTTACAGATACAGAGTTTAATAAAATGCTTAACGATAAGAGAATATTACTATCTTCTGCAAATACAATAAATCTTTTATTGTATTAAATATATCTTTTGAAATTATGTCCTCTTGAATTTAATAAGTTTTTTGGTAACCTCCATCTAAATCCATAATTTTCGTATACTTTATTAAAAAATAAAAATTTATCTAAAACTAAAAAATATAATATAAATTGAGTATTTTAATGTTAAAATAAATAGTATTTGATTTTGATTAAAAATCAATAAATATAATAAAATCTTATCTATATTATAACATATAATAAATTTAATTTATTAAGATGATGATAAGATAGTTATTATGAAGAAAAGCTGTAATTATTAAGAATATAATAAAATCAGGATATATGTTTTATATACGGGGGTAATAAAAAATGAAGGCATTGACAATAACTAAAGCTGAAGAAATGAGAATCAGAAATCTTGGTTTTCTAAAAATTAATGGTACCGATGAGTTTTCAGGAAGAATAATAACGATAAATGGAAGGGTTAATTCTGAACAGCTCAGAAGGATTGCAGATGCAGCTGAAAAGTATGGTAATGGAGAGGTAATTATGACGACAAGACTCACATTTGAATGTACTGGTATTCCGTATGAAAATATAGAGCCCTTTAGAAAATATATTGAAGAATGTGGTATGGAAATGGGTGGTCTAGGGAAAAAATTGAAGCCTGTGGTATCATGTAAGGGGAGTAAATGTAAATACGGGCTTATAGATACCTATGATATTTCAGAAGAGATACATAATGAAATTTATAGAAAATACAGCATGACTGAGATGCCACAGAAATTTAAAATAGCAGTAGGAGGATGTCCGAATAACTGTGTAAAAGCGGATTTAAATGATCTTGGAATTGTTGGACGGTATATTCCAGAACTTGATGAGAATAAATGCAGAAGCTGTAAAAAATGCGGGGCGAAAGATGTATGTCCGTCAAATGCGGTATATTTTGATGATAATAAAGCTCAAATAGATTATAATAAATGTATAAACTGTGGAAGATGCGAAAAAAAATGTCTATTTAAAGCGATAAAAGCTAAAAAAACAGGGTATAAGGTATACGTAGGTGGAAGACGGGGAAAAAGAACTACACATGGTAAAATGCTGAAAGAGGTATTTACAACCAGAGAAGAGATAATTAAAATAGTGGAAAAGGCAGTACTTTTGTTCAGAGAAAATGGAATATATGGAGAGAGATTTGTATCTACAATAGAAAGAACTGGATTTGAAAAAATAGAAAAAGAGCTCGTATCAGATAAAATTCTTTTAAGAAAAGAAGAAATATTGGAAAAAGAAATAAAAAAATAAATTAAAAATTATTATGAAATTTAGTTAAAATAGTGTATAATAACAGTGAAGTGAAACGATACTTTATTAAAAGCTATAATTTCACTAATTTTCAAAGCAATACTTAAAAGATAAACAGTGTTATAAAAATAAGGAGGACAAAATATGATAAATAGACCTAGAAGACTTAGAATAAATAAAGCTGTGAGAAATCTTGTAAGAGAAACAAGATTAGACGTTGAAAATCTAATATACCCATTATTCGTTGTAGAAGGTGAAGGAATAAAAGAAGAAATACCATCTCTTCCAGAGGTATATCATTTCTCAGTAGATATGCTTGAAGCAGAAATAAAAGAATTAAGAGAACTTGGAATAGAACATGTAATAATGTTTGGTATACCAGCATCAAAAGACTGCTGCGGTTCACAGGCATTTGCAGATGATGGAATAGTACAGAAAGCGGTAAGAAAAATAAAAGAAATAGCGCCAGAAATGAACGTTATAACAGATGTTTGTATGTGCCAGTATACAGACCACGGACACTGTGGAATACTTACAGACAAAGGTTATGTAGATAACGATAAAACTTTAGATTATCTTTCAAAAATAGCAGTAAGCCACGCTAAAGCAGGGGCGGATATGGTAGCTCCTTCAGATATGATGGACGGAAGAGTAGGTGCAATAAGAGATGCACTTGATGAAAATGGATTCGAAACAGTTTCAATAATGGCATACAGTGCAAAATACGCATCTAACTTCTATGGACCATTCAGAGATGCTGCGGGTTCAGCACCTTCATTTGGAGATAGAAAAACTTATCAGATGGATCCAGCAAACAGTGACGAAGCTGTAAGAGAATGTGAATTCGATATAGAAGAAGGAGCAGACATAATAATGGTAAAACCTGCGCTTCCATACCTTGATGTAGTAAGAAGAGTTAAAGATACTTTCAATATGCCTCTTTGTGCATACAATGTATCAGGAGAATACTCAATGCTTAAACTTGCTGTAAAAGAAGGTCTTTTAAAAGAAGATGCAATAATGGAAGCTGTGGTTTCTATAAAAAGAGCTGGAGCAGATATGATAATAACTTATTTTGCAAAAGATATAGCTGCAAAGCTTAGAAAATAATAATAAATTTTAATTTTATTAATTGACAATTGATAGTATTGCTTATATAAATTGAAAATTAAATTTTAATATTAAAATTTAAAAAAGAAAATAAAGACCCTGTGTAATATGCTTACATAAGGGTCTTTTTATTTATATTTGAATACATGTATTATATTCAGAGGATAATTATTATATTAAATTATGTTTTGAAAACTAAAGAATACGAGGTGTCTACGCAGACAACATAGAAATAAAATAATTACGAAATCAGAAAACCCTGGAATAAATCCGGGGTTTTTTTAATATTTTCAGCTTATTTAAAATCTCGTTTTGCTAAAGAATTATTTTATATCTATATGATTAATATTGAATAGATATCTAATTTTACTGCTGAGTTGCACTACATCTGAAAGCTTTGATGCTGTCAGACATAATATTTTTTATTTTATCTGCTAATTCTATTGTTTTAAGTTTTGGATTTTCAAGATGATCTTTTATAGAAGGGAATATTTCTATTTCAACATCTCTTGAATGTATTTTTCCAACTGGCTGGTATCCTTCATAAGTACCAAGTGAATTTTTAATAGCTATTGGTACAATAGGGCACTTTGCTTTGTAGGCTATTTTTAATGCCCCAGGCCTAAAATCAGATACATAGGCATTTTCATCTTTTACCCATGTAAGATCTCCTTCGGGGAATACAACCATGTTTTGTCCGTCTTTTATACTATTTGCAGCGCGATTTATGCTTTTTATTCCGTTTCTGTTGTTTTTTCTATCGATAAGCTCACATTTTACAAGCTCCATCCATTTTCTTACTATCGGAATATTTCTCCATACCGGCTCATCTGCAATTATAAATCCAAGTGATTTTTTTATTGAACCAAGAACTATAAATCCATCTAGCATACTGGAATGATTGGCCACAAATAAAACTGGTTCATCCGGTATATTTTCTTCGCCCTTTACATTCAGATTTATATTTATTTTCTTTAAAGAATTTACTGAGTGCTTGTAAAGAAAATCAGATGCTTCAGATCTTGCCTGAGCTTCTGGATATTTTTTAAATTTATTTAGTTTGAATATTGAAAAAAGAAATCCAAATACCTGTGAGAAAGCAAATTTTATGTAATTTAACATGCTAAACTCCTTTCAAATTTATGATAAATTAAGTTGATATATTCATTAATAAAAAATTGTATAAGAATATAATATTGTTTGAATATGAATTTAACGTGAATTAATAAAGTTTTATTGTCAGAATTAATAAATAGAATAAAAATCCAATAAAGAAATCAGAGAAACCAGTATACAAACCTATGATTTATAATACTCTTTTATAAATAATCTGCTGATTTTACAATAAAAAAATTATAATTCGAAGAGGTGTTATTATGCTGTTTTGCGAGATTACAACATTATAATACTTAGCTTGATTATTAAATCTGATATTTACACCATTTAATTTTATAATAAGTAATTTTATATATGTATTATTCCGGGATACAGAATATACAGGCAAATAAAAAACCGGCATTGCTTATGGGAACAAAACCGGTTTCTTATTTATGTTAATTTTAAGGTAATTGCATTATTTTGCTGATATTGAAGCAATCTTATTAGCTATGTTGTTTGCATGGTCTGATATTCTTTCAAGATTTGTAAGGAAATCAAGGAATAGAACTCCAGAGTCAACTGTGCATTTTCCTGAACCAAGTCTTAAAAGGTGTTCATTTCTGTACTGTTTTACAAGTAAATTAACCTGAGCCTCACCCTTTATTATTTTTTCATATTCTTTGTGGTCTTTACTTATTATATAAGATAAAGATGTTTCATAGTTATTACGTGCTATTGCGTAAATTTTCTCTATTTCTTTAAGAGCTATATCAGAGAACTGAAGGTTTGAGTCTACAACAACTTTTGCCATTTCAGCTATATTCTTAGCATGGTCTGAAACTCTTTCTATATCATTTACTATATGGAACATATTGTCTGCCATGATTCTTTCATCGCTGTTTATGTTTGTATTTGACAGGTTAAGCAGATAATTTAATATTCCTTTATGTATTATATTTACAGAGTTCTCACTTTGGAATGTTTTATCTATCGCTTTTGCATCGGCCTCAGTAAAGGCTTTTATAGATGAGTCAAGAGATACCTGAGCTTTTTCTCCCATTCTTATTAACTCTTTAAGTGTATTTCCAAGAGCTATTGAAGGAGTTTCAAACATTCTGTCGTCAAGATATTTTGTACCTTCTTCTTCTTTTGTAAGTTCATCTTCTTTTACAGGAACTAATTTTTCTGCTATTTTAACTATATATTTAGAGAAAGGAAGAAGTATGATAACATTTATAAGGTTGAATAATGTATGTGCATTTGCTATCTGTCTCGCTGTATTTTCAGGATCAAGATACTGAACTATTACCATTATAGGTATATTAAGTACAAGCATAAATAATAAGGTACCTATTACATTAAATGTAAGATGCATTATGGCAGCTCTCTTGGCGTTACGGCTTGCACCGAAACTTGAAAGTAAAGAAGTAACACAGGTACCTATATTATCACCGTAAAGTATAGGAAGTGCAGCGGCAAGAGGAACCAGTCCCTGAGATGCAAGTGCTATAAGCATACCCATAGACGCTGATGAACTCTGTATAATACCTGTTATTGCAAAACCTGATATTATACCAAGAACAGGGTTTTTACTTAAATATAAAAGAGTATTTTTAAATGCTTCATTTTCAGCAAGTGGAGCAACAGAGTCTTTCATGAATTCCATACCTATAAATAAAAGTCCGAATCCTATAAGTATTTCTGCTATCTGTTTAGTTTTTTCTTTAGATGTGAACATATAGAATACTATACCTATACCAAGTGCTATAGGAGCTATATCTTCAAGACTGAATGATACAAGCTGTGCTGTAACTGTTGTACCTATATTGGCACCCATTATAACACCTATTGCCTGTGTAAGTGACATTATACCAGCATTTACGAATCCGACCACCATCACTGTTGTAGCTGATGAACTCTGTATAACACCTGTTACTACTGTACCTACAAGAACTCCCATTAAAACATTACTTGTAAGCATTTCTATTATTTTCTTTAGTTTACTTCCTGCGGCCTTCTGAAGTCCTTCTCCCATTACATTCATTCCGTAAAGGAACATTCCAAGACCACCAATTAGTGTTAGTGCCATATCCATTTTTGCCTCCTGAATTTTGCATAGATTTTTTATTATAATATTTAACATTGCTTTCGGCAACAAACTAATCATATCAGAATATCTAATCTATTAAATTAAGTAATGGTTAAGAAAGCGTTAAGAGTTTGTAAAATGGAATACGTTTTCAAAACCATATTTTCTTAATGAAAAAAATTGTATTTTAGAATAAAAAATCATATTTAAATATATCTGGACTTATTATCCATATTTATTCAAAGAAATGAGAATTTATTTTTAAATATAAAAAATTAATATAAAATTGTATAATTTAAATTAAAGTTAAAAATACAGATATTAAAATACTGGACTATATAAAATAAAATTTATAAATGTATTTAAAAAATAATAAATATAGTATACAATATAGGTAGGATGAATTATTAAGGATTGATATATCATCCTTATCAAATTATAAATCTTTTAAATATAATTCTGGTTTATAATAAGGGGCATAGTGAATATTATTAAATTAGATAATCGTTAATAGTATAAAATTCGGTTTTGTTATATGATTTAATAATAATCAAAACAACTGTTTTATAAGCGCATTACTTTATAAACAGTAGGACAGATATATTATTACTTTGAAAATATATTAGTAATAAATAATATTTTGTATTATAATTAAAGAGCGTAATAGAAATAAATATATATTACGAGGTAAGTTATAAAAAGAAAGGTGGCTTTATCAATGAAAAGAAGAATAAGTGAAAAAATGTGCCAGGTTTTAAACGCACAGTATAACGAAGAACATTCAAATGATGCAATGTATCAGGCAATGGCTAACTGGGCATCATCTAATGGATATCATGGAGTAGCTGCATGGTTCAACAATCAGGCTAACGAAGAAAGAGAACACGCTGCACAGTTCAGAGGATACATGGAATCAGTATTCGTTGATGTAGTAAAAACAGCAGTAGCAGAACCAAATGCAAAATTCGAAAATGTTACAGAACTTTTCGAAGCAGGAGTAGAAGCAGAACAGAAAACAACTGATAACATATTCAGCATATTCAAATTAGCTATGGAAGAAGGAGATTTATTCACTCTTGATTTTATAAAACACTTTATAGAAGAACAGAGAGAAGAAGAATTCAGCTTCGAAAGAATGTTAAGATTTGCTAAAAAAGATGCAAAAGAAGACTACTTCAATCTTAATCAGAAATGTGGAGAAAGAAGATAATCAAGTAACAAATATGATTTTATAAATAGAATATGAAAATAAAAAAAGAGCGCTTTTATATCTTTGTTTTTAGATATAAAAGTGCTTTTTTTATTCGTTTAATCTATTACTGGAGAGTTCTACCGATACTTTCAGAGTAAATCATAGGCACTATAGTATATGAGTCGCTTGATCCCTTTGGATCGTCTAAAGTTATCTGGAATCCAACATATTCATCTGGGTCTAAATCCTCGTTTTCAAGAACAGTAATTGTCTTAGAGGATACTATTTTACCCTTATTATCATCATCGTATAAAGTAGCTTCAATTTTTATATTAGGGTAATCCTGAGTGGAATAATTACTAATAGTACCCGAAAGTGTAACCTGTTCGTTTTTTCTTACTACTTTGACGTTATCATCAACCTCTAAATTAGCCAGAGAGCTTTCAATCATATCATCACGATTATGAATAACAAAATAAAGAGCCATTGAAAGTATAACTATCAAAGCAAAGCATATTTTTTCGACCGTACCAAACATAATGCCACCTCCTTTGTATTTCAAAATATAATAACATATTAATTAATACTATATTTTTATTATACCATTATTATATTTATAAATCGATATAACAATATGAAAATTTAGAAAATTAGAAAAATGAACCTGTTCAAAATATAAAATTATATAGTAAACGAATCCAAATAAAAAAAGGATTAATTATTTTTTTGTTTAAAATATACATCAATTAAAATAAAATAAAATATATTACTTGAAGAAAAGGAAATGAATAAAAGCTCTTATAAAAACAGAATTATCAGAATAATACCGTATTGACTTTTTATTTTCGCAGGAGTATTCTGATGTTAGTACTTACTTACATATTGTAATAAGGAGGCATATTAATGAATACAGAAGAAAAAATTATACAGGCAGCAACACTTCTTTTTAAACAGCAGGGATATACAAAGACAACAACTATATCAATTGCGGAGAAAGCGGGTGTATCAGAGGTAACTGTTTTCAGATACTTTAAAACAAAAGAAAATTTATTTAAACGGGTTGTAATGGATATTACCTCAAAGGCAGGTATTCCCTCTTCAGGCTCATTTATTACAGGTGATTTAGAAAAGGATCTTTTATTTATTGCATATCATGCACTTAAATATTTTATAAATAATGGAAAAACTATAAGAATGATGATGTTTGAAACTGTAAATCATCCTGAAATAGTATCAATGATTTCAGAAATACCATTTCAAAATATAAACTTAATTTCAGAATACATGAAAAGACAGGATAAAGCAGGAAAAATAAACTGTGAAAATTCCTATAAGTGTGCAGAAGTTTTCATTAGTTCTCTTCTTGGTTATGGAGTAGGACTTACAGCGCTTAAAGATAAAGAGCCGGATGAAAATGAAATTAAAGAAACGGCAGAATTTATAGTATCGGCGTTACTTAAAACGTTAAAATAGATATTATTTTGTATTAAGAGAAATATTGATTTCCGTAATATTAATATTTATATATTGCGGAGAATAAAATGTTTTGTGACATCTTATAGGGATATTGGATTTTATAATACAGCAGGTATTGTGGTTAAGTCTGATATATAGGTGTAATTATTACAGATATTATGTGATACAAGAGGAAATAAAAAATCTTTTATCAGATAGTATGGGTAAGTTTAGAAATTTATAGTTATTTATAATCTGATAAAACTATAAATATAAAATATAAACATGATAAATCAAATCAAATAGGGAGATGATTTTAAATGGGAGAAACAGCAATTTCTTTAAAGAATGTAAGCAAGTCTTACGGAAAAAGAGAAGTACTAAAAAATATATCCATGGATATAGAAAAAGGATGTATATATGGTCTGCTTGGGCCTTCAGGCTGTGGTAAAACCACAACTGTAAAAACTATGGCCGGTATACTTAAGGTAAGCTCAGGAGAAGTCAAAATTCTTGGTCATAAAATGCCAGAGCTTTCTATAATGTCTAAAATAGGATATATGGCGCAGTCAGATGCACTTTATGAAAACTTATCAGCATATGATAATCTTTATTTCTTTGGAACTCTTTACGGAATAAAAAAGGATGTTTTAAAAAATAAAATAAAAGATGTTTTAAAACTCACAAATCTTGAGGAGTTTGCAAAGAAAAAAGTTTCTTCTTTCTCAGGAGGGATGAAAAAGAGATTATCTCTTTCAATTGCATTAATATCAGATCCTGAAATTCTGATACTTGATGAACCAACAGTTGGAATAGACCCAATGCTCAGAAAGGATATATGGGATGAGTTTTACAGATTATCAGAAAATGGAATGACAATACTTGTAACAACTCATGTTATGGATGAGGCTGAAAAATGCGGGGTTCTTGCAATGATGAGAGAAGGAGAAATCATAGCAAGTGGAACACCAGAAGAAATCATAAAGAAATCTGGAAAAAACAATATAGAAGATGCGTTTATATTCTATGGAAAGTCAGGTGAATAAAATGAGAATACAGGCAATAGCAAAGAAACTTTTAAAACAGCTTTTAAACGATAAGAGAACTGTTGCACTTGTTATAGTGGCGCCACTTGTCATATTAACTCTTATATCATTTGTATTAAATGGTGATAATGCGGAATATAAAATAGGGATAATAAATGAAAATGAGGATTTTATAACAGAACTTGGAGAGTTTGATGATGAGCAGGATATAAATGTAGTTACAGAATACATGGAAAAAGACGAGGCTGTCGAGGCAATAAAAAACAGGAAAATTATAGCAGCTGTCGAGGTATCTGATGACTATAAGAATTCTACTATATACATAGACGGAACAAACAGTGCTGACTCAAATAAAATAAATGTAGTTGTAAAACGCAGCATAATAGAATGTATGAGAAATGATATGAAGGCTGAGGCCGATAGTATATCTGAGGATATAGAAGAAATAAAAGATGATATAGAATCCATGTCTCGGATGGGGCCTATGGGAGATATAGATACTGATGCAATAGATATGGATAATATAGACTTTGAAGAACCTGTATTTAATACAGAGTATATATATGGAAATGAAGATATGTCATTATTTGATAATTATGGTTCTTCACTTATAGGAGTTATAATATTCTTCTTTGCATATCTTTTAGCAGGAATAAACTTCCTTTCAGAAAGAACAAGCGGAACTCTTGAAAGAGTACTTTCAACACCTATAAAAAGACATGAAGTCATACTTGGATATGTACTCGGATTTAGTGTACTTGCAGTTGTTCAGACGCTTGTGGTAACACTATTTACTATATATGTTCTTGGAATTACAATAGTGGGAAATGTAGGACTTGTATTTATTATAAATCTGCTCACTGCAATGTGTGCGCTTACACTTGGAATACTGATGTCAAATCTGGCAAAGACAGAATTCCAGATGATACAGTTCATACCTCTTGTTATACTTCCACAGATATTCCTTTGTGGCATGTTCAAACTTACAGGTGTATGGGAAAAAATAGGATATATAATACCACTTCACTATACAGTTGATGCATTACAGAGAGTAATGCTGAATGGATTTGGCATAACAGAAATAGCGGTTGATTTAATTGTACTTCTTCTTATATCAGTATTATTTATAATTCTGAACACTGTTATATTAAAGAAGGAAAGAAAGATATAAAGATGATTGGAAATATATAAACGCAAAATATAGTTAAGAGTAAGATATTAAAATGATAGATTAACCATAGATTAATTATTAATAGAGGTGAAAGTTCAAATTCTAAAATGAAAATGATAACTATTAATAATAAAAGAATATTTGCCATTTGTCTTTTTATTTTAAAAATATTTATCAATAATAATAAATAATAAATATATTTATTAATGTTGCATAAATAATACAATTGTACTAGAATATATAAGGAAGAGATTTTAATCTTTGAATATAATAAATAAAATAACAATAATAAAATATTAATTTAATTATAATGGAGGGGAAGTAAAATGGCAGATTGTAGTGGTTGCCCATCAAATGGAAGTTGCAGTACAGAAAAAAAAGCAACTTGTGGAATAGAAAATAATCCTAATAATAAAATAGGAAAAATAGTTGGTATAATGAGTGGTAAAGGTGGAGTTGGTAAATCAACAGTAACTGCTCTTATAGCAAATGAATTAGCTAAAAAAGGATATTCAGTAGGTATTCTTGATGCAGATATAACAGGACCAAGTATACCAAGACTTATGGGTGTAAAAGATGCAAAAGCTGCAAGTGATGGAAAAAATATATACCCAGTTATAAATAATAATGGTATAAAAGTAATGTCTATAAATCTTATGATGGATGACGAAAACGAACCAGTTATATGGAGAGGACCAATACTTGGTGGAGTTGTAAAACAGTTCTACACAGACGTTATATGGGGAGAATTAGATTATCTTCTAATAGACATGCCTCCAGGAACAGGTGATGTTGCATTAACAGTAATGCAGAGTCTTCCAATAAACGGAACAATAATGGTATCTATACCACAGGATTTAGTATCAATGATAGTTTCTAAAGCTGTAAATATGGCTAAGAAAATGAACATACCAGTATACGGTGTTGTAGAAAACATGAGTTACATGGAATGTCCTGACTGCGGAAAGAAAATAAAATTCTTTGAAGGTGAAGGAACAAAAGAATTCTTAGATGGATTAGGCCTTGATCTTTTAGCTGAACTTCCAATGTGCAAAGAAATAATAGACATAACTCAGAATGGAATAACAGAAACAAGTGAAAAACTTGATGAAGTATTAGAAGGAATAGTATCAAGAGTAACAAAACCGGATACTAGAAAAGTAATACATATATAATTTAAAAATATATTATCAGAATAAACAGGGTCGGTTTTTAACCGGCCTTTTTTAAATAAATAATTGATTATTCAGGATTACCTGTGATAATATCAGGATATTAAAAAATAAGATAAAGGAGAAGCGTTATGGATTATAATCACGTACCAAAAATTGAACTGCATTGTCATCTTGATGGCAGCGTAAGACCCGAAACAATAATAAAACTGGCTGAAAAAGATAATATAAAGCTTCCATCATATGATATAGAGGAAATAAAAAACATGTCTATTGCACCAATGGACTGTACTTCTTTAGATGAGTATTTAAAGAGATTTGATCTTCCGCTTAGTGTAATGCAGAGTAGTGAAAATATAAAGACAATAACATTTGAATTAATGGAAGATGCACTTTTTGAAAATGTAAAATATATGGAAATAAGATTTGCACCTGTTTTACATACTCAGAATGGTATTACACAGAGAGATGCAATAAAAGCAGTTGTAGATGGAATAAAAAAGGCTGAGATGTATTTTAATATAGAAGCAAATGTAATTCTGTGCTGTATGAAGCATCTTGGTGGAGAAGAAGCTAAAAAGACAATAGAAGCAGGAAAGGAATTTATCGGAAAAGGAGTATGTGCAGTTGACCTTGCTGGAGGAGAATACGATGGATTTTCTGATGAGTATAAAGAGGCCTTTGATTTAGCAGATGAATACGGATACAATATAACAGTTCATGCGGGAGAAGCAGCAGGGCGGAATAATGTTTTTGATTCTATTGAAAAGCTTCATGCCACAAGAATAGGACATGGTGTAAGAATAGCTGATGATGAAAACGTAAAAGCTATTTTAAAAGAAAAGGGAATAACTCTTGAAATATGTCCAACCAGCAATGTTCAGACAAAGGCTGTAAAAAGTTATGAAGAACATCCTATAAAGAAACTTATGGATGAAGGGATAAAGATTACAATAAATACCGATAATAGAACGGTATCAGATACTACTATGGGAAATGAATATAATCTTTGTGCTGAAAAATACGGATTTGGAATGGATGAATTCAGAAAAATATATATAGATTCAGTTAATTCATCATTTGCAGATGACAAAACAAAAGAAAGATTGATGAGAGTAGCAGATCAGATAAAAGAATAGGGCATGTATACTTAAAATATATTATAAATGCGTAAATCATATATAAATGCAAAACCGTGATTTATAAATGGCATTGATTTAAATAGCCTCTTGTTACTGCATAATTAAATACAGTAACAAGAGGCTATTTTGAAATACTCGACTAAAAACTGATATTTTGAAGTGTTGAATTATACATTCAGAAATAACAATATAGATAAAACCTATATACCTGAGATAGTACATAGTTAAAAGGAATAATAAATACAATGGTTACAATGTTAAAATATTTATTGAGATATACTTTCAATATATAAATGATATATTTAAAAACAGATATCCAAATAGAATTATTTAAAAGCCTGTATTTAAAATATACAGACTATGACGAATAAGGAGGAAATTATGTATAGTATAGGAGTAGATTCAGGGTCAGTTGCGACAAAAGGGGTTTTATTTGATGGAGAAAAAATAATAAGAAAGACAATAGTTCCTACAGGCTGGAGTCCTATGACTACCGCAAGAGAGGTTTATGAAAAGATGAAAGAGGGAATACCCGAAGACGAAATAAAAAAAACTGTCGGTACAGGATATGGAAGAGGTGTCATGGATTTTGCCGATAAAAAGGTAACAGAAATAACCTGTCATACGAGGGGAATACACTTTATAAATCACGACATAAGAACAATACTTGATATAGGTGGTCAGGACAGTAAGGTTATAAATCTTGATGAGGATGGAAATGTAATAAATTTTCTTATGAATGATAAATGCGCAGCTGGTACAGGAAGATTTCTTGAGATTACATCAAACATACTCGGGAGTGATATAACAAAGGTTGATGAGCTTGCAAAGGGAAATAAGCCGGTTAAAATTTCGAGTATGTGTACAGTATTCGCGGAATCTGAAATAGTAAGTCTTCTTGCACAGAATGTACCTACAGGTGAGGTAGCAGCAGGAATTTTATTATCAATAGCAAAAAAGGCTACATCAATGCTTTCAAGAGGTGAAATTGTAGATACCGTTGCATTCACAGGGGGGCTTGCAAAGAGCGAGGAGCTTGTAAGAATGATAAGCGAGATAATAGAAAAGGATATATTCCTTGCCGAGGATACACAGATAATAGGGGCGCTGGGGGCAGCTGTTATAGGCTTTGGAAAGAGATAAGAAATCAGAGATATTTAACTTATTTTCAAAAGAATATAAATATACTTTCAATTAAGTAAAACGAAGGATAACGCACAATTTTAAAGTTTTAAAAATAGTGTATAAAATAATGAGCGGCTATATAAGAAAATATATTTATTAAAAGTGGGATACCATATGTTATGGTATCCTTCTTTTGTTTTTAGGGACATGATATTTATTTATAATTTAAACATGACCGAATAAATATATAAAAAATATCAGAATTCCCCTTTTATTATTTTGAAAACGTGGTATTTATGATAAATGATATAATGTGTCAGATAGAAATAAATTATCTATGGTGATATAATCATTTTTAGGGTTATAAATTTTTTGAAAGGGTGATAATATGGCAGGTAAAAGAATAAAGAAGATAAATGAACTTAACTCTACTAAGTTTTTAGGTCTTTTTGAACTTGAATATAAAAATAAAAAAGGAGAAGACAGAACATGGATGGTGTCTTCAAGAAAAAGTAAAAAAGAGCTTGAAGATATATACTTCAATGGAAAATCTGATAAAGTTGATGCTGTTGTGATAGCTGCATTTCATGAAGAAGGAGATAAGCTTGTGCTTATAAAGGAATTCAGAGTACCAGTAGACGATTATATATATTCACTTCCAGCAGGACTTGTAGATCCTGGAGAAGATCCATTTGTATCTGTAAAAAGAGAACTTAAAGAAGAGACAGGTCTTGAACTTACAGAAATAGACAGAAATGAAAGCTGTGAAAAGGTATACTTATCACCTGGAATGACCGATGAGTCATGTGCGTTTGTTTATTGTGGATGCAAAGGGGAAGTAAGTAATGAATATCTTGAAGACGATGAAGATATAGAAACTATACTTGTAAGCAGAGAAGAAGCAGAAAAGCTTATAAAAGAAAATAAAAAACTTGATATAAAAGCATATCTTGTTATGAAGAAATTTATAGAATCAGGAAAATAAAACTTAGGATAAAAATATGAAGGATATTGAAATAAGAGGGATAATGATAGGTTCTGGTATTCCTAAAATATGTGTACCGGTTACCGGCAGTAAAAAAGAAGAAATAACACTTGAAATGAAGGCAATAGCAGGTTCAAGTTGTGATTTAATTGAATGGAGGGTTGATTTCTTTAAAAACTGTAAAGATTTAAAAAGAATAAATGAAATTATGGAGTATATAAGAAGCTTTACTGAAAAGCCTGTTATAGCTACATTTAGAAGTTCTTTTGAGGGTGGAATGACAGAGGTCTCACTGAATGAATATATCGAAATATGTAAGGCGTTGTGCAATAGCTTATATATTGATTTAATAGATATAGAATTTATGACAGCAGGAAACAGAATTTCTGAGGTTTTAGATTATGCAAAGGAAAGAAATATAAAGACCATTGTTTCACATCATAATTTTAAGAAAACTCCTTCAGAGGAAGAAATGGGTGAAATTCTTGAAAACATGAAAAATACAGGAGCAGATATTGAAAAAATAGCAGTTATGCCTTCTGACAGAAAAGATGTACTGGCGGTTATGAATGTATCTGAAAAAATTTCTGAAATGGAAGACTCAATTCCTGTTATATCCATTTCCATGTCGAATACAGGAACTCCAAGCAGGGTATGTGCGGAACTTTCCGGATCTGCAATTACATTTGCAACCGTTTCAAATTCATCTGCACCGGGACAGATAGACTGCGAAAGCCTTAGAAATATACTTGAGATGCTCTATTGTGGTGAAAGATAATGTTTTATACATACATAATAAGATGTAAAGACGATACTCTTTATACGGGATATACAACAGACATAAGAAGGAGAGTATCAGAGCATAAAAGAGGAATAAACTGTAAATATACAAGATCCAGAAAGTTTTCATCTCTTGAGGCGGTATTTATAAGTGAAACCAGAAGTTGTGCAATGAAGCTTGAATGTTATATAAAAAGTTTAACAAGAAAGAAGAAACTGGATATAATAGAAAATCCTGAAAAACTAGAAAGTGAATTTTTTGACATAAAAAAAGAAAAAATTAGTCATATGCACAGAACGTTAATCTTGACAATACAATAAAATGTTCGTATAATAAAAATATCTTTTTAATTTGAAAACGGAGGAATTTATGAATATTTTACTTGCATGTACAGGAGGAATGTCAGCATCAATTCTTGTTGACAGAATGAAAAAAGAAGCTGAAGGAAGAGGGATAGACTGTAATATAGAATATATAAATAAATCTGAAATAGAAAAAAGACTTTCTAAAAACGATTTTAATGTTATGCTTTTAAGTCCACAGCTTAGTTTAGAGGCGGGAGAATATAAAGCAAAGGCAGAAGAAGGTGCAATTGTAGAACTTATAGACATGGTGAAATTTGGGGCATGTGACGGACATGCAACTTTTAATTACGCACTTGAACTTTTAGGAATGTAATACAGTAATTAAAAAAATTAAATGAATCGGGATTATTCCGACTACATATAAAACGGAACTTGAAAATTGTACAAATTAAATAATGTTCGTGTTTAATGAACTTTAAAGGTATGCGGATAATTTTAAAATAGCGATAATAATATAAGGAGAGAGCCAGACAGGCTCTCTTTTTATTTGATTAATTATACAAATTAGTATACTATAAATATAATTGAATTTATGGAGGTGTAATTATGAGAAAGGTAAGTGTAAAACTGACAAGAGACAATTTTGATTATAGATTTAAACAGTATGAGGGGACGTATTTTAATGCTGTAATAGACGAAAATAGTGAAATAGTAAAATATACTATAACCGCTGATAAAGAAGGAGAAAACCTTAAAGAATTCGGAAATACACATATAAAAGACAATATGTTATTTGTACCACAGCTTGATATATATTTTGATCTGAAAAAAATAAAATAATTAATAAGAAATAATAAATGAGAATTATTATTATAAACAAGCAAACAAGGAATAAACAATGTTAAATAATATAAAAACAATATTTTAAAAATAATAAAAGAGCCAGTCTGAACTGATGTATAATCATAAATAATCAGAATGGCTCTTTTTGTATTTACTTAATATCCAACTATATATACAAGTATATTTATATATTTAATATCTGATTTTCAGTTAATATCACAAGTTTAAGAAAGCAGCAATACACTTATAAGTGGTATTGATATAACAGAGAACAGAGTCGTAAAGAATACGGTCTGTGATGCAAGCGATACATCTGCATCATACTCATTCGCCATAATGGCGGTATTGGCAGCTGAAGGCATTGAAGATATTACAACGGGTATCGACATTACAAGTGGATCAAAGCTGAATGGTTTAAGAGCAAGGAATACACAGAATGGTATCACGATAAGTCTTAGCACTGCTATTAAATACATATCAGGCATTTTAAAGCATTCTGTTGCTGAAGATCCTGCAAGCATTGAGCCTATAACCATCATGGAAAGAGGAGTGGTTACATTCCCAAGAAGTACAAGAGGTTCATTTATAAATACAGGAAGTTTTGTACCTGTTACGAATAGTGTAAGTCCTATAATTACAGCTATTATTGAATTGTTTATCATTGATTTAAATGAGAATTTACTTCCTTTGTTTCCTTTTGAAAGAAGATATACGCCAAGTGTAAAGCATATAAAGTTAAAAGGAAGATTGAATATCGCGGCATAGAATATAGCATCCTTTCCAAGAACCGCTTCTACAACTGGATAGCCCATAAATCCTGAATTTGAAAATATAAGTGCATACTGGAATATACCAAGCTTTGACTCCGGCTTTATGAAAAATCTAAGTAAAAATGCTATTATCATTGAAACTCCGAACATAATCATTGATACAAAGAAAAGCGAGAATATTTTAGGAATCATGGCACTGTCAAATTCCAGCTGCATTGCTGTAATTATCATCGCTGGAAGAAAGATACTCATTATAAGAGATGACAGTTTTGATGTTGATGATTCATCTAAAAATCCAAGTCTCCTGACTATATACCCTACAAGAATTATTATGAAAAGCACAGCTACCTGTGTAAAAATATTTGAAAAACTCAAATTATATACCCCCCAATTTTTATATAATTTTAATCTGCTTTTTTAAGCATATACAAATTTAATTTTATCACCATAGGATGTATTTTTCTATAAAAATTAAATCTTAAATAGGAAATATATGGATAAAATACATATATTTTATAGAAAATTTATTACATTAAAGATTTTACGAATCAATCTCAGGAACATAAGAAAAACAGCTTTTATAATTTATTTAATAATAAATGTAATTGTTTTAATAGTGATTTTTTATGCTTTTGGAATGCAGATTTTCATTTTATTATTTTATTAATAATGAATTAAAAATCTGGTTTATATTGTAGAAAACTGACTATATTAAATCGTAGATAAATTAATAAATGCAAAATAAAGTTTTATATTGCATTCTTTACGAGAATGTCAAAAATTAGATATGATTGTCAAGATAAAATTGCATATGATATAATAATATTAGTAATTAGATAATATACAATAATTACAAAATTGCGAAAAATAATATTTAATAATTAAAATAGTCTGGGGAGGTAGATTTTATGAAATTTATGGAAGATGCAATGAAACGTTATTCATCAAGAGAATTTACAGATGCTGTAGTAGAAGATGAAAAAGTATTAAAAATTTTAGAAGCTGCCAATATGGCACCAACAGCTAAAAATTTACAGGCCTATCATATATGGGTTATAAAAAAAGATGAGGATATAGAAAAATTAAATGAAATTACTCCATGTATGTTTGGAGCAAAAACAGCACTTGTATTGGGTGTTGATAAAAAAGAAGCATGGGTAAGACCAGCTGATGGAAATAATTTTGCAGAGGTTGACGGTGGAATAGTTGGAACTCACATATGGATGGAAATATATGAACAGGGACTTGCAAGTACTTGGGTAGGATTTATGGAACCAGACAAGCTTAAAGAACATTTCCCAGTAATGAAAGACCATGAGATAATTGCTATATTCCCAATAGGATATGCAGCTAATACAGAAAAAGGAAATCCATCTGGACGTCATGAAAAAAGAAAAGAATTAAAAGATACTTATACTGAATTATAAGAATTAAACAATTGTTAAGGATAAGAAGCCATCTGTATTTAATATGGATGGACTTTTTATTTATAAAAACAGCGGTTATGTATATATAATTATATAAACTCATTAAGTAGTAAGTTTTTATTTATAAAAAATAATTATGTGGAATTAAAGAAAATAAGAGATTTTTATTATTTGACTGTTTTGACAAAACGGGATTATTCTTTAGTTAATCACAACTAACTAAAGGAGATGATTATAATGAAGAAACAGATGTCTGTATACGGTTCAGGACCTTTATATGTAAGTATAATCGTAGGAATAACATTAATTGTTTTGTATTTAGAGCATACAGGAGTTATAAACAGATTTGTAATATCCGGCTTAGAAACAGAATTAAAAATTATTGGACGGATTATTATGTTAGCAAGCGGATTAATGTGGATAAAATCAGCATTTAAATCAAAACTTCAGGAAAGTGTTAAAGAAAATAAGCTGGTAACAACGGGGGTTTATGCTTATGTAAGAAATTCTATATACACAGCAATTACATTCTTTATAGGTGGAATTTTAATTTTTAATGGAAACATGTATTTACTTTTACTTATGCCTGTTTACTGGGCTATAATGACTGTACTTATGAAATATACTGAGGAAAAATGGCTTCGTGAATTATACGGACAGGAATACGAGGACTACTGTGAAAAAGTAAACAGATGTATACCATGGTTCAAGCGTAAATAGATACTATTAAGAAAATGAGTTATAATTAAATACAGATACAATAAATAATCATTTAATAATTTTGATTAATAAAATAATTATTGTAAAATATAGTATATATTTATGATAAGAAGGAAGAGTGAGAATAATTATGGATAGAATTGATAGAGCAAAGGGATGTCTTGTAGGTGGAGCAATAGGAGATGCTCTTGGATACCCTGTTGAACTTATGAAGGAAGATGAAATATTTTCAAAATATGGAGAATCAGGAATTACTGAGTATGAGCTTGATAATGGAATAGCGCATTTTTCTGATGATACACAGATGACACTTTTCACAGCAGACGGGCTTATACTTTCAAATTATGATGAGTTAAAAAGTATAAAAACATGTTATCTTGACTGGATGAAAACACAGATGGGTGGAACATGTGAAACAACAGAAGGATATTCAAGAATGACTGAGGTACCAGAATTATTTGCCAGCAGAGAACCGGGAAGGACATGTATGCTTGAGCTTTTAAGTGGTGGAAGGGGAACCATAGAAATGCCAATGAATAACAGTAAGGGCTGCTGTGGATTAACACGCGTTGCTCCGGTTGGACTTTACAGAAAAAATGGCAACGTTAATGCTGCGACACTTCTTGCGGCACAGTCAGCTGCGATAACCCATGGTCATGAGCTTGGGTATATGTCGGCAGCAGCACTTGTGGCCATTGTAAGATTTATAGCATTTAACGAAATGAGTATAGAGTCTTCTGTTAAGGCATCAGAAAGTGTAATAAACAATGTATTCAAAAGTAGTGAGCATGCAAAAGAGCTTATAGATTTAATGGAGCTTGCAATAGAGCTTTCAAAGGAAGATATGGATGATCTGGAAGCGATACATAAATTAGGTGAAGGATGGGTTGCTGAAGAAACTCTTGCAATTGCTATATACTGCTCACTTAAATATGAGTATGACCTTGAAAAGGCTGTAATAGCATCAGTAAACCACGGTGGAGACAGTGATTCTACGGGAACTGTTACAGGAAATATAATCGGAGCAAGTCTTGGCTTTGATGCAATACCTGATAAATTCAAGGAAAATCTTGAATTAATAGATTTAATATGTGAAACAGCTGAAGAATTATAGAATAATAGATTAATACAGATAAAGCCATCGGGATAAATAATATGTCAGATGGCTTTTATTAAATTATATAAAATATTAATGCTTATAAAGAGTTTTTATACTAAAAGAAATTTTGTTCTTTTGTTTATTAATTACAATAAAAATGAGAACTGAAATTTTGGTGAAATAACAATTATAATTTGTTTTGAGGGCTTCAAACCTAGCAATTGTAAGGATTATAAGAATTAATAAAATATGACAGTTTTGTAACTTAGCGTTACAATTTATTTTAAAAGTGCTATAATAACTAAAGTAGCATATATAAAAATATGTTGTTTATAAAATATAAAAGAGGAGATGATATCTTGGATGATAAAAAAGAGATAAAGAAACCTCTCGAACAGGAGAATGATGACGAATTACTGGAATGTGAAAAATGGTGGGTATTCTCACTATTAATGTTTGTTTCTGGTTTCTATGGTGCATATACTTATACCATAAGAGGTGGTATATTCTGTAATGCACAGACAGCAAACTTTGTTCTTCTAGCCATGGCAATAGGTAGTATGGACTTTAAAAAGGCATTATATTTTATTATACCAATGTCCGCTTATCTTTTAGGGGCGATAATATCGGAATCATTTGCACTTAAGATTAAAAAAATGAACTTTATAAGATGGGATACTTTCCTGATAATTGTAGAAATTGCAACGGTTATATTTTTAGGATTCCTTCCTGAGTCAGCGCCTTACCGGATTGCTCAGGTAACTATAAACTTTATTTGTTCTATGCAGTATAATACTTTTAGACAGGCAGAAAAAATACCTATGGCGACTACATTCTGTACAAATCATTTAAGACAGATAGGTATATCTTTAGTCAAAGTTGCTAGAAAACCAGGAAACGCACAGCTTCCTGTAAAAATACGTTCGCATGTTAGAATGTTATGTATGTTTGTTCTTGGAGGAATTGTTTCAACAATACTTTCATATAGATTCCTTGGAAAAGCTATATGGGCAACAATAATACCTCTTGGAATACTTCTTGTAGATTTACTTTATGCTGATTTAAAGAAAGAAAAAGGAAAACTTTACAAGAAACCAAATGGACACTAAAATTTAAAATTGATTTATAACTATAATGGATTTTATTTGGATATTTATAATATCTGTGGTAAAATCCATTATTTTTATATAATTATGTAAATACGCGTATATAAATATTTAATAATTGCAATAATTTATTATTTTAATTTATTAATAGCTTAATTTTATATGAGTTATTGCTATATATATGATATTATTAAATATATGGAATATTTTTTAAGGAGAGGATAGTATGAGTAATTCGAAGTTTTCGTTAAAAGGCTTGACAAGCGATCCTGGTTTAATACATGCACAGGCTGTAATGCTTGAAAAGATGAATAAAATAGAAGAAGCTATAAAAAAATACGAAGAAGCCGCAAGTGAAGGAAATGTAAAATCACAATATACTCTTGGAAATATATTTGAAGGAAGAGGAGAATATCGGGAAGCAGAAAGATGGTATAAGATAGCATATAAAAGTGGAAAAGAAGATGCTGCTCTTGATATAGGAAATATAAAATTTAATCGGGAAGATTATCAGTATGCGCTTTACTGGTATGATAAAGCTGTAAAAATAGGAGTTTTAGCAGCTGAAAATAATATGGGTGTTGCATATTACGTTTTAAACAACTATGAAAAGAGTGAAAAAATTCTTTTAGAAGCCGCAAATAACAATTATGGAAAGGCATGTTATAATCTTGGTGTATTATACAACACTACACAGAGACCAGATGAGGCATTTTTAGCATTTAAAAATGGTGCTAAATTAAATGACCTGGATAGTATGTATAACTTAGCTGTATTCTATACAAAAAGAAATGAAATAAAAGAAGCAATGCGGTTATATAAATCACTATACAAAGAAGGATATATTGAAGCGTGCTTCAACCGGGGTATTATAATGGAAATGGAGAAAAATCTCGATGAAGCCATAAAATACTATAAAAGAAGTGCTGATAAGGGCGAAGTAAGATCTCAGTACAGACTTGCGTATATATACGATAGAAAAGGCAATTTTGAAGATGCTGTTGAATATTATGAAAGAGCAATAGAACAGAATCATACAATGGCTAAATTCAGATTGGGAAACCTTCTAAACAGAGAAGGAGATATGAATGAGGCAAAGGAATTATTCGAAGAAGCAAGCAATGAAGGAATAATGGAAGCGATAAACAACTTTGCTGGTATATGCTTTGAACAGAAAGAATATAGTAAGGCAATAGAATTATATAAATCATCTATAAATATGGGATGCAGTGTATCTATGGAAAATCTTGGAGATTTATACTTAGAGAAGGAAGAAGTAGAGAATGCGATAGAATGTTTTACAAAGCTCCCTAAAAAACTTTCTTGTCAGATAAAACTTTCAAATATTTATGATGAAAGAGAAGATATAGAAAATGCTTCAATATGGTATAAAAAGGCAGCTGATAATAAGGATATAGATTCAGCTTACAGACTGGCATGCATATATGAAGAAAATGGAAATATTGAAGGTGCCACAAAATACTTTGAACTTGCAGCTGAAGCAAATCATCTTAATGCAATGGTTCATCTTGGAAGAATTTACTATAATGAAGGCCAGTACGATGACGCAAAGAAGAGATACAGTATACCTGCACATGAAGGTAATGTATACTGCCAGCATATGATGGGTGTTATTTCGGATATATCTGATGAAGACACTGAAACAGCCGTAGAATGGTACAAAAGAGCAAAAGAAAATGGCTGTATAGAATCCATAGAAAATATAGGTTGTCTGTATTTAAGAGAAAAGAGCTTTACAAAGGCAGAAAGATTCTTCAAAGAAGGTGTAGAAAAAGGAAGCAGAAAATGTGCTTATATGCTTGGATACCTTTACTATGAAAAATCAAAACAGATATTCAAAAATCTTGCAAAGACTGAATTTGAAAACGCATCTGAAATATACAGAAGTCTTCACGATATAGAAAAGGCCATAGATGATATACAGAAGCCTGAATTTGAACTTTGTGAAATAGATGAAGGGGAAAAAGAAGAATATATCCCTGGATATGTTGTAAACATAAAAGAAAATCTTAAATCAATGCTTGAAGGATTCTTAAATACAGTTTTATTAGATGACGAAGCCTAAATAATTCTAATAATAGTATGAGAAATAAAAAATTAATTTTAAAAGTTTATAAATAAATAAAAGCCCTGGCTTTACGCCAGAGCTTTTTTATTGTATTTTTTATTTAAATAATAGGTAATATAAGATATGCAGTATAACCTACATATAGAGCAAGCAGAGCAAGCCCCTCTATTTTATTAATATCCTGTTTTATAACAGCAAATATGTATGTTATAAGTGTTATGGCAACCATAAATATACAGTCTATAAATAACTTAGGATCTATGGCAATTGGAGATATCGCGGCTGATGTACCAAGAACGAAAAGTATGTTAAATACATTTGATCCGATTACATTACCTAAGGCTATATCACTTTCTCCTTTTGTAGCAGCTATTATAGATGTTACAAGCTCAGGAAGTGAAGTACCTATTGCGACAATTGTAAGACCTATAAGCTGATCACTTACTCCGAAACTCTTTGCTATTGCAGTTGCTGAATTTACAACAACCTGTCCACCGAATACTATTGCTAAAATACCTCCAATTGAGAATAAAACAGCTTTTGGCATCGGCATAACTTTATTGTCTTCATCAGAATCCCCCTGATCTGACGACTGGTTTCTTGAATTTAAGGCGCTTGTTACAAGTGAATACATAAATATAATAAAGAACATTAAAAGTATAAGTCCATCACCGTGACTAAGCATATTTACGGATGTTCCGTTGAAGAACTGATCACCCATAAGTACAAATAATAGAGCTGATATAAGTATAAGGAATGGGAATTCTTTTACTCTTACAGATTTTTCTACTGAAAGAACCTTTATAACAGCTGAAACACCGACAACCATAAGAAGATTGAAGATATTTGAACCCATTACATTACCCATGGCCATACCATTCTGACCAGTTATAGAAGCAGTTATACTTACCGCAGCTTCTGGTGCACTTGTTCCAAATGCGACAATTGTAAGACCTATTATAAGTGATGGTATTTTTAGTGTCTTGGCAATACTTGAAGCACCATCAACGAAAAAGTCAGCACCCTTAACAAGAAGCACGAACCCAGCGATAAGAAGAATATAATTCATAATTAATCGCTTCCTTTCTTTTTCTATTTATTTTTTATTTAAAGCAGTTTATTTTTATACATAAATATAGTTATTAATAAACATATTATAGCGGATATAAAAACGATAGACCAAAATCCATGAACATACTCAAACATTGGTATACCGCCTACGTTCATTCCGAAGAACCCTGAAATAAGGGTAGGAATTGAAACTATAAGTGTAACGACAGTAAGAAACTGCATTACATTATTCTGGTTATTACTTATAATGGCACTGAAGGCATCCATAATTCGGCTTAATATATCCCCATATATTGAAGCCATTTCAACAGCCTGTCTATTTTCTATGATAACATCATCTAAAAGATCGTCATCATCATGATATTTTTTTATACTTGATGTTTTTATTAACTTATTAAGAACAAGCTCATTTGATTTAAGAGAAGTAGAGAAGTATACAAGTGATTTTTCAAGTTCAAGAAGCTGTATAAGCTGCTTGTTCTTCATAGATCCATATATTTCCTTTTCTAATTCATTTGTCATTTTGTTTATTCTTCTAAGATAATGTAAGTAATAAGATGCATTTTTATGGAGTATCTGGAATATAAATCTTGATTTCATATGAGTATGGAAATCCTTTATATGACCTATGATAAAGTCATTTAATATACGTGTCTGTTCACTACATACAGTAAGTATAATTTCATCTGTAATTATTATACCAAGGGGTATAGTAGAGTACAGAGAATTTCCAGAACCACTCTCATCGACAGGAATATCTATAAGAATAAGTGTATGATTGTCGTTTACATCTATTCTTGAACGTTCTTCCTCATCAAGTGCAGAGTTTATGCTTTCGATGTCTATATCTGTAAGTTCTACAATCTCATGTATTTCAGCCTGATTTGGCTCAACAAGATTTATCCAGCATCCATCTTCAGGTCCATTAAGCTTTTCCAGTTTAGAATCAATTGTTTTGTAAAATCTAATCATGGCAGCAATCTCCTGTAATAAATTATTGGTCATTCGGATATATTATTAGTCCCGAATAACTGCTACCAGGAATAATAAATATTACCGAGTGACATTTTTAAAATAGCTAAAATAGCTTTTCTCCCGCAACGGATAACTATCCATTGCCCATCACTCTCCTTTTTTTAAAATATTGTTCCATTTAATAGAATACCTTTAATTGCTTTATAAATCAAGGATTTAAAGAGTTAAATTTTGTTTTTTATAAAAAAAAACGTTAAAAATATTGACATAAAGTATAATTATAATTTATTATAATATATGTTAATAAAATATTTGTGGCTGTAGTTCAATTGGTAGAATGTCAGACTCCGACTCTGAAGGTTTGCGGGTTCGAGTCCCGTCGGCTACACCAGTCTAAATGCTCTGTTTTACAGAGCATTTTCTTTTAAGAAGAATATTAATCAGAAGATTGATAAAATAAATTTGTAAAAATAACAAAAGTAAGGAGAATTTTTTGAAATATGAACAAAAAAATAAATACAAGAGATCTTGTAATTCTTTCGCTTCTTATAGCTATGAATATAATATTATCCCGTTTTCTATCAATAGCTACACCTATAATGAAAATAGGATTTAGTTTCCTGCCTTTAACAATAGCTGCCATAATGTATGGACCTAAATATACTGCTATAATAGCTGTTATAGCTGATATAATAGGAGCAACTCTTTTCCCAAGTGGAGCATTTTTCCCAGGATTTACAATAACAACTTTCATAGTTGGTATACTTTACGGTGTATTTCTATACAATAAACCAAGGGATTTAAAGAACATAATAACAGCTGTATTTATAGTAAATATTATAGAGCTTATATTAAATACAGGTAATTTATATATACTTACAGGCCAGACTATATGGATGACTCTTCCAACAAGAGCTGTTCAGTCTTTAATCATGTTTGCTGTAAAGACATTTACTATATATAATGTTTCATACAGTATAGCAGATATGAAAAAATACATTCCTGCATATGGAAGAAGATAGAGCATAAAGTGTATTTACTAAATAATATTTTTTAATTAATATATAAAAGTCGTACTATTGATTAATATCAATGGAACGGCTATTTTTTCGTTTGTAATTTAGGCAAATTAAATAGTACATTAAAACCAATAGATTATTGAAATATACTGTAAAGTATATAAAATTCGACTATATGACGCATTATTGATATAATAATATATATAGTATTTTGATTTCACAAATTATATTTTTGATTATAATATACAATTTTTTTGTCAGAAGTGATAAAATTATATAGCATAGATTTTGGTTAGGAGGAATTGATATGAATAAATCCGAAAAGAAACAAATAGTTTTCTTTTTAGTGGTATCTTTTCTGTCTATGATTATACTGGGTATTATATATGGAAAGTATAAAAGTCCGGATACAATCGTAGCACTTATATTTATACCCGCGATAACTGCAATTGTTTCAAGGATACTGTTCAAAGAGGGAACAAAGAATTTGTTTCTAAGAGTACACTTTAAAAGAAATAAAAAAACATTTATAAAGACAGCCCTTATAATTCCGGCAATAGTTTATTCTGCGGCTATTTTAAACTATATACTTTTTAAAAATAATACAAAACTTTTAGGAACTGTGGCAATGTATAGTTTCCAGTATTCTGGAATGCTGGAATACCTTAAAGGAATAACTCGTCAGGTTTCCAATCTGGCTTTGATATTTCCTATATATGGAGTTTTACAATGTTTCTGTGAAGAATTTGCCTGGAGAGGATATTTACTTCCAAAGTTATGTAAAATAATGCCAGCTCAGAAGGCAGCTATGTTAAATGGATTTCTTTGGGGATTATGGCAGGTTCCTGTTATGATATATATTTACAGGGATATAGCGGTTAATCCTTTCGTGGCATCTGTTATGCTTGTTATAGTAAGTATGGCAATAGGCAGTATACAGTCATACTTCCTATTCAGAACAGAATCGTTATGGTGTCCTGTTATATTCAGTCTGTCTATAAATATGATGAGCATGTATACACCAGCAGCTGTATTTGAACATGCGGCAATGGGAACAGCAGCATCATTTATATTCAGCGGAGGAATAGGAACTCTGGCAATAATAGTATTTGGAATATACTGCTACAAAAAAAGCAGGATGGTATATGTAGATTAAATTTAAATAAAATTATAAAATTATGCCCTGTGTTTTAGACACAGGGTTATTTTATATAAAGATGCCCTTTAGTTTTAAGTCAGGGCATTTCTTTTGTATAAATTTTTGTAAAAAGATGATATTATAGTATTTAAGCAAAAAATATGAACGATAATAAAATATAAATAATCATGAAATAACATACGAGAAATGTTGTACAGGGGAGAGCAGGACATTTCTTATATATAGTTTAAAAAAGAGAAAAATCTATCTGACATTAAGGCTGAGTGATTTCTCTTTATGGACATAATAAAATTTAGAGGGGGTTATATTAATATGGAATCAATAAAAAATATTGTAACGGATATTGATTCACTGAGTTTTAAAAAAGTTCTTAAATTTGTAATTCCTACATATCTTACGTCTCTTTTTACAACAATGTATTCTATAGTTGATGGGATATTTGTATCACAGTATGTGGGAACAAATGCACTTGCAGCGATAAATGTAATTTATCCGATAATATACGTACTTTTGGGAACGGCGCTGATGTTTGCCATAGGTGGTAGTGCAATAGCTTCAATATCGATAGGAAGTGGAAACTATAAAAAGGCACAGAATGAGTTTTCTCTTTCGTTTGTAACATCTATAATAATAGGATTTATTATAACGGTACTTGTTGCGATATTTTTCAAACCGATATCACATCTTTTAGGAGCTACAGGCAGTACTATGGAATATTGTATTCACTACATAGTTCCATGGCTTGCGGGGTTCCCAATGGTTATAGGAAAGGAAATATTTATATATTTTATAAGAATAGATGGTAATCCGAGATACAGCTTTTTAATGTCTCTTTTGGGTGGAATAACTAATATAATTCTCGATTATATTTTCATAGTAAAAATGGGAATGGGTATATTTGGTGCAGGACTTGCTACAATTATAGGTATATCAATATCATTTGCAATGGGAATTTATTATATTCTTTGCAAAAGAAACTATATTAAATTCGGATTTACAAATATATCACTTTCATTTATTCCAAGATGTGCAATAAACGGACTATCTGAATTTATAAATCAGATTGCAATAGCAATAACAACTGTTGCATTTAACGTGGCTGCATTAAACTTTGCAGGAGATGACGGGATAGCAGCTGTAAGTATTATAATGTATCTTCAGTTTCTGTTTATAGGGATAGCATTTGGTTATTCTATGGGAACAGCACCACTTCTTGGATATGCCTTTGGAAATGGAAGGAAGGATATATGCAGAAAGATAGAGAAGTACTCATTTAAATTCTTAGGACTATTTCCAGGATTTCTTTATATAGTAGGATTTATACTGGCTCCTCTTGCGGTTTCATTCTTTGCAAAAGAGGGAACGGCTGTATATAATCTTGCGGTACATGGAATGAGAGTTTACTCTACGGGATATATAGTATTTGGTATAAGTATATTTGCAGCTGTAAGACTTACATCATATGCTCAGGGACATCTTTCAGCTATTATAACAGTTTTAAGATCATTCCTGCTTCTTTTACTATTCCTGTTTTTACTTCCAAAATTCTGGGGAATGGATGGAATATGGCTTTCTGTACCGTTTTCAGAGTTTATAACCGTTGTAGTGGCAGTAGTATTTACTTATAAAACAAGAAGGTTCAGTGAACCAGAAAAGAGTAGTAATAAAAACTAAGAAATCAGGGCAGATAATATAAGTATAGGACCAGAGATTTAAAATCCACGGTCCTATTTTTTATTTTAAAAAGATAGGGGTTATAAATATTCAGATAAAAAAAAACAATCGGTTAACCGACCCACGATAATAAGCAAAATAAAAAAGAACCTTAATACTTTAATAAATACCAGTGCTAATTAAATAATATGATAAAACTAAAAAAGGAGCCATTTAGAGACTCCTTTTTATATATTAATATTAAAATCTATTTATATTCTCCATTTACGGCAAAGGCATGGTTCATAGGACCACTTCCTTTTCCGAGGTCAAGCATAGCTTCAAGAGCACCTGAGATATAGGCTTTGGCTTCTTCAACAGAAGTTTCAAGATCTTTTCCTTTAGCCATATTTGATGCTATCGCACTTGAAAGAGTACAGCCTGTACCATGTGTATTAGGGTTATCTATTCTTTTTCCGTTGAACCATTTTAATTCACCATCTAAATATAAAAGATCGTTTGCATCATTAAGACTGTGCCCACCTTTACATAAAACCGCACAGTTAAACTGATTTCCTATTATCTGAGCTGCTTTTTTCATATCATCTACATTTTTTATTTCCATATCTGCAAGGACTTCAGCCTCAGGAATATTAGGAGTAAGTACAGATGCAAGAGGGAACAACTCCTTCTTTAAAGTTGATACAGCATCGTCGTTTATTAATTTGGCTCCACTTGTGGCAACCATAACAGGATCTATTACTATATTTTTAGCTCCGTATTCTTTTAATTTATCTGCAATGACAGTTATAAGTGCTGAAGAAGATACCATACCTATTTTAACTGCATCCGGGAATATATCTGTAAAAACGGCATCAAGCTGCTGTGCTAAAAATTCGGGAGTAGATTCAAGAACACCTGTAACTCCTGTTGTATTCTGTGCAGTAAGGGCAGTTATTGCAGTTTCTGCAAATACGCCATGAGCCATCATTGTTTTTATATCGGCCTGTATTCCTGCACCACCGCTTGAATCACTTCCAGCTATTGTAAGTGCTGTCTTCATAAAATTTCCTCCTATATTTAAGTTATAATCCAGTGAATATATAATTATAACCTGTTTGTTGTATTTGTATTATTCTACTCAATTCATAAAATAAAAATTCTTATGTTGGATATAAGATTTTTATTTAGTATAAGAGTATCTATTTAAATAATTTTTCCGCTGAATATTTAAGTTCTTTAGAAGCCTTTCTTATATCCTTCTGTGCAAAGATAGCACTTATAACAGATATACCACAGATTCCGCTTCCTTCAAGTTCAGCCATATTATCATGAGTTATTCCGCCTATTGCAACAACCGGAATTGAAACTGCATCGCATATTTCTTTAAGCTGTTTATGTGTTACGCTGTCAGCATCATCTTTTGTAGAAGTAGAGAAGACAGCCCCGACTCCAAGATAATCTGCACCGTCTTTTTCAGCCTGAACAGCTTCTTCAACAGTAGATGCAGAAACACCAAGTATAACATCATCTCCAACTAAATCTCTTACTCTTGTAGCCTTCATGTCGCTCTGTCCTACATGAACACCATCAGCTTTTATTTCAGCTGCTATTTTTGTATTATCATTTACTATAAAAGGAACATTGTACTCCTTACATATTTTCTGAATTGATTTTGCTTCTTCAAGAAATTCGTCTTCCGGCATATGTTTTTCTCTTATCTGAAGAATAGTGGCTCCACCATCAAGGCATTCTCTTACCTGTTCTTCAATTGTCTGTCCATTTAACCAGTGTCTGTCAGTTATTGCATAAAGAAGCAGGTCTTTACTATCTAATTTCATATTTAGCACCCTCTTCTAAAGTTTTTCCATCCATATGGTATACAGCATCTATTATACGATTTCTGTATGTTGAGTTACCGTCTTCTGGTTTCATATGAGACCATGCTATTTCTCCGGCAAGACCCATAGTACATATAGAAGCAGCAACACCTTCAAGCATATTATCCTTATTTGCAGCCATAAATCCTGCTGTCATTCCTGATAGCTGGCATCCAGTACCTGTTATTTTACCCATTTCAGGTCTTCCGTTTCTTATTACATAGCATTTATCAGCATCAGCGACAAGGTCTATTGCACCAGTAACAGCTATTATACTGTCTGTATTTTTAGCAAAATCCTTTACGAAAGCTATCATATTATCAAGATTTTCTTCAGTAACCGCATCATCAGCACCAGCGTCTACACCTTTCCCAGAACCTACACCTGCAGCGAGGAATTTTATTTCAGATATATTTCCTCTTATAACATCAAAAGAAACATTCTTTAATAGATCTTCAGCAGTTTTATTTCTAAGTGCACTGGCACCAACACCAACTGGATCTAATATTACGGGATGTCCAAGTTCATTTGCTTTTTTACCAGCAAGAGTCATTGATGGAATAGTGTTTTTATTTAGTGTACCTATGTTTATATTAAGTGAACTGCATACAGAAGTTATATCTGCTGCTTCTCCCTCATCATCTGCCATTATTGGGCTTGCACCACTTGCAAGTATAATATTAGCAACGTCATTTACAGTTACATAGTTTGTAATGTTATGAACTAGTGGAACATTGTTACGTACATTTTCGATACATGTTTTAAGCATAATAAAAATCCTCCTTGTGAGAAGCTGGGTAGTTTAAATTTTTAGTGAAAAAAACGGAATCCATAAGGATTCCGAATAAAATTCATTTATATGTCTCTCTCCCTACGTTGGCATTATCCAAATCAGGTTAAGGGTCAAAGCCTAGGCTTACTCTCAGTCTAAATTAAACTCCCCTGCTTGATTTATTTTAAATTTATAGAAAATAATCTATATTTATCATTATATCACAGTTTAATTTATATAAATATTCCAAATTAAAATAAATATTTATATATAAGGATTTATAAAGAATACATAATAGATATCTAGATTTATTTTTCACATTTTGTTCATTACTTATTCATATAGTAGCAATATTCAAATGATATAATAATTTAAAATAAAGTTAAACAATATAAAATATTTCAATATAAAAATCATAAAAAGGAGAAGAAAATGAAAAAAGCATTGTTATTAAGCATTGTTGTTTCATGCGGTCTGATTTTGGGAACGGGATATATTTTTAGTTATATGAATTCAAAAGTTGATAATAATATATATGGATTTGAAAAAGAGTCGATGGTGGACACAGAAAAGTTTTCAAATATTTATGTATCCGTAAACACAGCAAATATAAACATAATAAAGGGAGACCGATACTCTGTAAGCTACAAACTTTCAGATAAGGAATACGTCAGAAGATTAGAAATAATAAAAGATAATCTTTATTTTGAAACAGATAGAAATAACAAATTCGGACATAAAACAAGTGGATATAATGTAACTATTATGATACCAAAAGATAAAGAATTAAATGAATTAAATTTATATACAATAGATGGAAATATTACAAATAATGAAACTATATTTAATAAAGGAGAGTTTGAAACAGTATTTGGAAAAATTACATTAAATGGAAGTTATTCAAATGAAATAGAAGCAAGTACAACTTCTGGTGGATTAAATATAGAAAAAGGAAATATTTCAAAGCTTGAATTTGATAATAAAACAGGAAAGATATATATAAACGGAATATTTGATGATATTGATATTTCATCTATTTCTGGAAGTTGTAAATTTGACGGAAAAGTAAACAACAAAGCAGAGATGGAAACAATATCAGGAAAAATAGATGTTAAATCAGGAAATAGTTCCTTTGAGGCAGAAAGCTATGGTGGCGTTTATTGGAACGGAGTCAGGAAGGGGTACTCATTTTCAAAATTTGAAAACGGACCACATTTAAATTTAGAAAGTATTTCAGGTAAAATAAAAATAATTGAATAAAACAACAATTAATATAATATATAAATGCTAAAAATTTTCGTCAGTAAATACTAACTCGGTGTTACAAATAAAAGTAGTTAGTAGTATAATATAGTTATAGCATACAAAACATAAAAAATGAGACATAACTAACACCTCCAGGGTCATCTGAAAATGATGGCCCTAAACATTGTGTTTTTAATGTGTTTTTTAATTTATATTCGTTAATATCAGTCAGTTAGTTATGTTTCATAATTAAATAGGAGATTACCAAAACGGTGATCTCCTTTTTATATGATTATTATCAATATAATATGGTTATATTAAGAAATTATAAAAAAGATATTAATACCTGTTAAATCATTTAATATTTAAAATGTTAAAGATATAAAAGAGTTTATCTAACATATAAATATAAAAAATATTAATAATTGTTTAATATATATTGGTATGGGTATTAAATAAATACAAATAATTACTAATCACACTCAATGTTTTAGTAAATCCCGCAAAAGCCCGTAAAAGAGAGACCACTTGAATCAAGTGGTCTTTTTTAATATTTATATAATTATAATTTTCAATGTAAATTTTATTAATTTTCTTTGCAGTTAAGCTCTGTAACTTCTAATTTTAAAATTCCAGTCTGCTCAATAATTTTATCCATGAATTCAAAATCTTCATTACCTGTTATATGTTTCATAATAAGATTGAGAGCATATTTTTTCTCTGAAGTTTCTTCTATATTTATTTGTAACTATATGATATTTAAATTAATTAAAATAGTAAAGAATGGGATAAATAAAAAATAAGTTTTGGATAAGGATATTATTGGATGATTATCGGGATTTATATATATTGTGCATATAAAGAAATATTATAGAAAAATTTTCTCAAGAAGCTGATAAGGATATTGAAATAGGTTTTAAAATTTTAACTAGAGAGCAAAGTATGGTCTGGACTGATGTATCCTAAAAAACTGAAAGATAAGTTTTATACGTTATAATGCTCTGTTAATAATATTCTGGTAAAGTAATTGATTAAAATATCAGATAAAGGCGGTAGTTATATTCTATAAAATAAAGATATAATTATAAAAATGATGAAAAGTCTAAAAATTTAAAAAATAAACAATTGAAAGGAATAGAAATACATACTAAAAGTTAAGTGATTAAGCGTGATTATAATAAAATAGTTTATTTAATATAGATAAAAAAATATAGACAAAACTAATTAACGACTTTTCTTAATTTATTGAGAAAATAATTTTGAAGTGATACAATAATCATAGAATAATTAAAGATATTGTATAATATATTAATAAAATAAATCATATAAAAATAAAATTTATATGAAAAAGAGTATCAAAATAATATGATTTTCAAAGTTAATTATATTAAAGCTATATCGATAAATATCGTATAAATAATATATGCTAATCTAATAAAAATCATAATTATTTATAACAGCAGATATTTATTAAGTTTTCAAAAAGAATGGAGGATTTTAAAATGGCAAACAAATACGCAGGAACAAAAACAGAAAAGAACTTATGGGAAGCATTTGCGGGTGAATCTCAGGCTCGCAACAAATATACTTACTTTGCATCAGTTGCAAAAAAAGCAGGATATGAACAGATAGCAGCTTTATTCTTACAGACTGCTGAAAATGAAAAAGAACATGCTAAATTATGGTTCAAAGCTTTAGGAGAATTAGGAACTACTGAAGAAAACCTGCTTCATGCAGCTGAAGGTGAAAACTACGAATGGACTGATATGTACGAAAATATGGCAAAAGATGCTGAAGAAGAAGGGTTTACAGCTTTAGCAGCTCAGTTCAGAGGTGTTGCAGCTATAGAAAAACTACACGAAGAAAGATATCGTGCATTACTTAAAAACGTTGAAACTAATCAAGTATTCGAAAAAGCTGGAATAACTATGTGGGAATGCCGTAACTGTGGCCATGTAGTAATATCAGCAGAAGCTCCAAAAGTATGTCCGGTTTGCAAACATCCTCAGAGCTTCTTTGAAGTAAGAAAAGAAAATTACTAAGAATAAATTACGTTATCAGAAAATTAATTTGCTAGAAATATTATAATAAACAAAGGGTCACCTTGTTATTTATTAATAAGATGACCTTTTATAATTCCTTCCTATTGTTACTAGTTATTAATATGAATATATACTAAATAAAAAATAGATTAAGTATTAAAATAATATATAAAATTAAAAATAATTAAGTTATTTACATAAATAAGTATATTTTTTTAAAAGTTGACTTTTATTTAGTAAATATATATTATATATAATATATAGGAAGGTTGGTGTTATAAAATGGATGCTGAATTAAACAGAGCTATAAGAGCAGGATATGAAGCATTAAGAAACCTTGAAAAGGCTGAATCAAAACTAAATACTTCAAAAAACTGGGGTATAGTGGATATGGTCGGCGGTGGATTTATTTCGGGTTTAGCTAAACATTCTGGAATGAATGATGCTAATAAATATATGAAAAGAGCTGAAAAGGATTTAAGAGTTTTTAATGAATGTATGGGACACGTTAATATACCTAATATAAAATTAAAAACAAAGGATTTAATAGGTCTACTGGATATTTTCCACGACGGATTGCTTTCAGATTTACTAATGCAGTCAAGAATAAAGGATGCAAGACGTGAAGTTAAAAGAGCCATAAAAGATCTGAGAAAAGTTTTATCAGAACTTGAAAATTATAGATAGTAAAATAGACAGGATACTTTTGCAAATAAATAGAAATAAGGTTAAAAAGATTGATTTTAAGTTTAAATTAGCAATATAGTAAGAAAATAAATGATGCAGAATAGTATTTTCAATATTATATTGAAGTAATAAAAAACCATCTAAAATGATGGTTTTTTGTGTTTATATATAATTAATATATTTTACAGTTAATCTTGTATAATCAATAAATTTATAATGAACAGATTTATTTACAGGATATGATAATTCATAAATATAAACAATAATTATAAATATAAAAGAAAATTTTACGATTTAAAAACATATTATTTTAAGAATTGGCTTTCATATAATCGATATATTATTTTAATATTGTGGGTATATAATATAAAAAAGTCAATATAGTAAAAAAGGAGGTAATAAAAAATGCCTGATCCAAGGACAAATAAGGTAAGCTGTTCAAATTATCATTGCGAGATAGAAGTAACTTTAGAAGTTCTGGGCGGTAAATGGAAAGCACTTCTTATATGGAATCTGCATATACACGAAGTACTCAGATATAATGAATTTATGAAATTTATACCAAATATCACTCAGAAGATGCTTACTCAGCAGTTAAAAGAACTCGAAAAATACGGTATAATAACAAGAAAAGTTTATCCAACCGTACCACCAATGGTAGAATATAAGCTATCAGAAATGGGGGAAGAGCTAATCCCTATTATGGAAGCAATGGACCGGTGGGGAGAAAAATTTGTAAAAGAATATCATGAAAGTCTTTAAAAACAATTAAATATAATTGTAAAATAACTCGAGAAATTATTAGAGAAAAAAAGTAAAAAAATAACCAAAATTTTCCTTGATGATTGAGATTATCGTTATTATGTGGAAAAAATATCAAATAATAAGCCTTATCAATTATTTTTTATATATGATAGGGCTTTTTTATTTTTTGATTTTTTATGTTTAAAAATATTAAAATGTGAAAAAAGTTAAAAAAACTTATCTTGTTCAAAGTGTTGAAAATACTGAATTCATACTAAAAGGTATGTATCCTACCTAAAAAGTGCCTTCTTTACCCTGTTATAAAAATTTATTAATATAATAACTGTCGATGGGAGACAAAAGAGAATCAAATCAATTTATCATATGATATATTTTGAACAATTAAAATTCTTAAAAAGAATATTTTCTAAAGAAGAAAAAATCGTATAATTAAAAAATTTCATAAATATAATATAAAAGCAAAAGAGATAGAGTTAAAAAGAAAGGGAGAGAAAATTGGAATCAAGTAATTTTAAAAAAGGACTTTCATTCGGGATACTTGTTGGTATCGCATGGGGACTTGATGGAGTATTGATGGGAAGAGTTGGTATGAGCCAGATTTTCACAGACAAGGCATTTGCACTTTCTAATGGAATTTCAGAAATGAGTTTCTCATTTTCACCGCTTGTAACAGCATTTTTCCACGAAAGTTTTTGCTTCTTATGGGTAGCATTATTCTTATTATTCAGAAAGCAGTTAAAACACGTATTTTATTTATTATTTAAGACTAAAAAAGGTAAGGCAGCAGCGGTTGCGGCTTTAGTAGGTTCTCCAATAGGTATGAGTGCATATCTTCTTGGAATTAAATATGCAACAGCGCCATATGCATCAAGTATATCAGTTATATACCCTGGTGTAGGAGCGATATTATCATATTTAATATTAAAAGAAAAGCTTTCAGTAAGATCAGTTATAGGTATAGCAATAAGTTTAACTGGATCATTCATGCTTGGATTTAATCCAAGTGGAGATATACCAGATACATTTGTAAAAGGTGTAATGTTCGCATCGATTGCAGTTCTTGGATGGGCAATGGAAGGTGTTATGATAGGATTTGCTATGAAGCATATAAAAGATGAAGAGGACATCGAAGCAGCTCCACAGCAGTTATTATGTTTAAGATACTTTGTATCAATGATAGCCTATGCGGTTATAGTTATGCCGGCAATAAAAGGTTATCCACTTGTAGGACACATAGTTTCATCAGGACTTGTACTAAGATATGCAGGAATAGCAATACTTGGGGCATGTACTTATCTATCATGGTATAAAGCAGTTGATCTTATAGGATCGGCTATGGGAACAGCTTTAAATAGTACGGCAGCACTTTGGACAATAATATTCAGTGCTGTACTTTTCGGAAATAAGATAACATTAACACTTGCACTTTGGGGAATAGTAATAGTATCAGGGGTATTTATATTTGCAATAGATCCAAAGGCATTTAAAAAAGAAAAAATATCTAATTCGTAGAAATTAGAGTTTAGGGATAAATTTTATTATTTTACTTTATTTAATGATTATTTAGCTTATTTTTTATTTGGGAGGAAGACATGTTAAGAGAAGAAGTTATAAAAAATATGGAGAACATCGTTGAAAACTGCATGGGAGACGAAACACCAGCATGTGTGGCTACATGTCCAATGCATACTAACGTAAAAGAATATGTAAGGCTTATAAAAGAAGGTAAAGGCGAAGAGTCAATAAAGGTTATAAGAGAAAACTTATTCATACCAGCAAGTTTAGGCAGAATATGTGCGCATCCATGCGAAGGTAAATGTAAATGGAATGAGGGAGAAAGTCCAATGGCAATAGCTTCACTTAAGAGATATGCAGCTGATAACTTTGATAAGGAAGAAAACTGGAATTTAACAATAAAACCAGAAAATGGTAAAAAAGTTGCGGTTATAGGTGCTGGACCATCAGGATTACAGGCAGCTCTTGAATTAAGAAGAGAGGGATGCGAAGTTACAGTATTCGAAAAAATGCCTGTAAGAGGGGGAATGCTTAGACTTGGAATACCAGCATACAGACTTCCAAGACATATACTTGAACACGAAATAACTTACCTTGAAAAATTAGGTATACAGTTCAGGGTAAATTGTGAAATAGGGAAAGATATACAGTTTAATGAAATAGTGGACGGATTTGACAGTGTAGTTGTTGCTGTCGGTAAACATCAGGGCAGAGTAGATAGAAGCCTTAAAAACTTCGATGCAGAGGGAATATTCAGTGCGGCGGGATTCCTTCAGGAAGCAGCTCTAACAGAAGATGTTGAAAAAGCAGGAAAAGTTGCCCTTGTAGTTGGTGGTGGAGACGTTGCCATGGACTGTGCAAGAACAGCATTAAGAGTTGGAAGCGTAGAAAAAGTATATTCAGTATGTCTTGAAGACAGCTTCAATACTATGGCAGCTTCTAATCACGAAATAAAAGGATGTCTTGCAGAAGGTATAAAATTCAACCATGCAGGAGCTATAAAAGAAATACACGTTGATGAAAATGGAAGAGTATCAGGTGTTACATTAAAGAAATGTCTTTCAATGTTCGACGAAAACAAGAGATTTGCACCTACATTCGATGAAGAAGATACAAGAGATCTAAAAGTTGATACAATAGTATTTGCAATAGGTCAGGGTGTTGAAGGCGGATTTGCAAAAGACGTTCTTACTCAGAGACCAAACTCAACATTTGAATGTGATAAAATGACACTTCAGTCAGCAGCAAACGAAAAAATATTCGTAGCAGGGGATGCTTCTGGTGAATCTGTTATAGCAATACAGGCTATGGCAACTGGAAGAAGAGCTGCACAGTCAGTAATAAGATTTTTAAACGGAGAAGACTTAGTTGAAGGAAGAGAACTTAAAGATACTTGGACTTATGAAACTAAACTTGACATGCCAACTGACTGGTCTGAAATAAAAGAAACAAGAGAAGATATGCAGGAACTTGATCCAAAGGAAAGAATAAAATCATTTGATGAAGTTGCTCTTGGATATACAAAAGAAGAAGCTGAAAGAGAAGCAGACAGATGCAGACAGTGTGAATGTAAGCTTTGTATGAAAGAATGTATAATGCTTAATGACTATACTGATTGTCCAAAAACATTATTAAAAGAATACCTTGAAAAAGGAAGCGAAAACATGGACAAAATGATAGCTTATTCTTGTAATGAATGTAACCAGTGTTCTCTAAACTGTCCAAACGACTTCAACTTAAGAGAAGTATTCACAGCAGTAAAAGAAGAATACGCAAGTAAAAACAAAGGACTTGTTCCACTTGAATTACTTCATAAGAGCGATAAAAACCAGATAAAAGAAAGTGCTGATGAATTCTGTGCAAGAGTTGATTCAGTACCAGTTGAAAAAATAGACAAAACAAAATCTAAAAAGAAAAAGACTAAATATGTATTCGCACCAGGATGCAGTATATCAGCATACTCTCCAGAGGGAGTAGAAAACGTATTTAAACATCTTAAAGATTCTCTAGGAGCAGAAAATGTAGGAGCTATGCTACAGTGCTGTGGAAAAGTTACTCGTTTCATAGGAGAAGAAGAAAAATTCGAAGTTAGAAATAAAAAAGCTATAGATATACTTGATGACATGGGAGCAGAAGTAATAATAACAGTTTGCCCATCATGCTTCAAAATATTCAAAGAAACAGCTAAAAACCAAAGAGTTATAACTTACTGGGATTTAATGAGAGACCTTATAGGGGTTCCAGCTGAATCTAAAGGTATAGGTGAAGGTTCTGACGTAACATTCAACATACACGATTCATGTGTTACAAGAGATGAAATAACTCATCACGAAAGCGTAAGATGGGTTCTTGATGAACTTGGATACAACTGGGAAGAAATAGCTAAAAATGGAAACGACACTAGATGTTGTGGTGTTGGAGGAATGGTTTGCGATTCAAATCCAGAACTATACAAAAAAGTTTATACTAGAAGAATAAACGACTTCAACCAGGATAATATAGTTACATACTGTGGATCTTGCAGAGGAACTATGGAAACTGCAGGAAAAGATGCTGTTCATATGCTGGACTTAATATTCGGAACTACATATACAAAAGATCAGGAAGCTAAGAGAGGATTCAAATCTGAAGAAGATATGTGGGAAAGAAGAAAAGAAGCAAAGAAAAGATTCGAAAGTCACAGAATAATATTATAATTAGTCTCCTTTAAGCTTAGGCTTTTATATAAAAAATATACAATAGAACCACAAATTTTAAAACTTTAATCAATCAAAAGAAGAAAACCCCGGTAGAGATATCACTACCGGGGTTTTTCTTTTGTATTTTTATTAATCTGATAAAAAACGCATCTTCAGATTATAATATTAAATTTAATTTTATAAATCATTAAGTTAAAAACAACATTAAATATATAAAAACATTGTCTCTACTGTAATTAATACAGCTATATTAAAGATATATGAGCTATAGTCTGTATACTACTTTTTAGGGCGTTTTGAAAATATTGATTTCTTAAAAGATGATTTTTTACTTTTTCTGCGATTTATCTTTTCTACATTTTCAAACTTTTCATTTTGAAGTATATCTGTATTTTCAATATCTTCGCTGTCAGATAGATGAGCATCATCGGAATTCGTATAACATGAAGTACCAGCAGGTGTATCAGACTGACAGGATAATACGTCTTCAGAGATGTTAATATATGTATTAACATCATAGTTGTATTCAGAATCAGAGCAGGCATCCTTCTGTATAAAGTCAGAAATATGGTTTCTGTGTATTACTCCTTCTGAACCTTTTATATGATTGTCATATTCAATAGAAGTATCATTAATATCTGAACTGCTAGCAATATCTGAATTATCTAAAGGCTCATCGTTATTATAAATACTATGTTTTTCAATATCTGAAGAATTATGATTATCCTCATCATAATCTTCATTTGAACTATCATTTTCGTATTCAAGTCCATCAGGGAAAAGATTATCTATATCCGGAATAATATTATTTAAATAATCGCTATTTTCAATGTTATTCTGTTCTAATTGATCTGTTAAACTATCATTCTTTTTATCTTTTAGTTTCTTATCTCGCTTTATATCTTCTTTCTTATCTATAAACTTCTGAGCACCGGATTTTGCATTTGATTTTATATTTGATATTCTTTCATTTAATTTCTGTAACTTCGTATTTTTAGGCTCAAAGTTTATACCAGTCATAACTTCAAATAGAATGTATAAAGTCTTTTGATATTTAGGCTCAAGTCCTTTTGCATCCTTTAAAAGATTGGACATATAATCAAATGTAAGTTCAATTTCTGATGTATAGTCCTTTCCTGTACTTTCGAAAAAGGCTTCAAATGCTTCTTTTGCTTCGTCATAGTCAAGAGCTTCTATTTTTTCTATTGACCTTTCATTTAACGCATAGCTGGATTTTGCAAGAGTTCCTTTAAGGAAGAATTCTCCAAATACCCCCCATGAGTTTGGATAGTGCTGAAGTATTGATTTAGCATTACTTTTTACTGTCTGATAGCCTACGTTATGCAGAAGCATACCAATGGACGATTTTTCTGGTACTATTGTATCAAGTTTAGAGGACATTTTTTCAAATTTAGGAGTGTTAAACTCTTCGTATCTGAAGCCGGGACCATCGAAATTATGTATTCTTTTAATCTTTTTAAAGTTTCTATTTGAGGTTTCCATAGCGGCAACCATAGCAAGATTTCCACCCTTTGAATGTCCTGTAACATAGACATTTCTATCTCCAAACAGCTTGATATTATTATTTATATAATCTACGGCACATTTCTGAGTAAGTGTAGGGTATTCGTATATTGTACGGAAATTTTCAATCCATGATATAAGGGCATAATCAGTACCCCTGTAACAAATGATTGTTTCCTTACCTGTTCTTATAGTAAGTGCGCCAAACTGTGTATCATGAGTCGTAGTATTTTCAAAATTATATATTTTTAAATTTTTATATCTTGGCGCAGCATCTACAAGCTCCAAAGTTTTAAATGATACGTCAGACATGCTCTTTTCTATAATTTTATCTTTAAAAGTATTTGCATATAATAAGAACTCATTGGTGCTTTTACAACCTAAGAATGAGTCAATAGGAAGATATACAATTATGGAAAATATAAGATTATCTATAATATTCCATGGTACTTCCTTCAAGGTTTTATCTTTATAATATTCTAAATAATCTGTAATTGTATTGATTTTAAAGACCCCCTTTATTGTCTTATATTTATTAAAATTGAATTAGTCATCTTTTTTAGATGTATTTAATTCAGCATTTTTTTTCATCGCAATATTTATACTTGGTCTAAGTCCCATGGATGTCTTTCTTAAATTTAATGTTGGGATTGCTCTCGATGTAAGATCAATTCCGGTCATTGTTTCAAATATATTGTTTATACTTTCCTGATATTCAGGCTCTATATTTTTCATACTTTTGAACATATGAGCTATATTATCGAATGATATATTTATATTTTCGGTGAATTTCTGGCCTATATTATTTTCAATGTTTTCAAATAAAGTTTCAAAGGCTTCTTTGGTTTTTTCATAGTTCATATCTTCTATACCCTTTGTAGATCTTTCATGAAGAATGATACTTCCTCTTGAAAGTTTTCCATCTACCAGAAACTCTCCAAACACCTTCCATGATGTGGGATAGTGTTCTGTATTTCTTGATACCGAGTTACTTCCGACAACCCTGTAAACCCTGTTATACATAAGAATACCAACTATTGATTTTGAAGGAACAAATGTATAAAGTTTTTTAGCGAGTCTTTCATATTTAGAACTTTTAAATTCCTTCTTTCTGAAACCTTGTCCATCGAAATTATATACTGTTTTTATTCTGTTAAATAAAATATCAGGAGCCTCCATAGCGGCAACCATGGCAAGGTTTCCACCCTTTGAATGACCAACAACATATACATTTAAATCTTTTAAGAACTTAATATTTTCTTCAAGATATCGAACAGCCATCGTCTGTGTTGTGGTAGGATATTCGTATGTTGTACGCATATTTTCAATCCAACCTATAAATGAGTTATCAGTTCCTTTAAATAATATAATTGTTTCTCGACCTGTTCTGAGAGTCATTGCTCCAAACTGTGCACTGTCTGTTCTTATATTTTCAAAGTTGTAAATTTCTAAATTTCTGTATCTGTTTGTATTTTTTACAAGGTCAAATATTTTAAATGAAGTGGGAGCCATATTGCTTTCGTCCTGTCTGTCCCTGAAATTTTCTGCATATTCACAGAAATTTGGCATACTCTTGACTCCTGAAAATGTCTCTAGTGGAAGATAAGCTAATACGGAGAATATAAGATTATCTATTACATTCCACTGATTTTCTCTTAATGATTTATTTTTATAGTAATTTAAATAATCAATTATTGTATACATTTAAATAACCTCCTGATATATCAAATTCATGATAATTGATACTACTTTTATATTTATAATATATTATACAATTCAGAGGATAGTAAGTAAATAAAAGGAAAAGAGTATAATATTTTATTAAGATTATTAGATAAGGATATTTTAAATTAAATATAAAATGTAAAAAATATAGAAATCTATATTAATTGCTATTTATTAAAAATGACGATAATATATAAATAATTTTAAAATATAAATTATAGTTTAAGTAACATAAAAAATTAAAAGAGATAAGTAATAAATTGTTTTGCTAAAAACAATCGGTTAACCGACCTATAATAATAAGCAATTATAAAAAATATACAAGATTATTCATAAGTAGTATAATTAAATTAAAGAAATCATATTAATACTTTAAATTATAAATTTTATATATGTAAACTATAATGATTGGAGTGAAAACTATATGTATGATGTGATAATAATAGGATCAGGACCTGGGGGAATTTTTTCAGCATATGAACTGACAAAGCTTAATCCTGATTTAAAAATAGCAATATTTGAAGCTGGTCATGAGTTAAGCAGACGTAAATGTCCAATAGATGGTGTAAAGATAAAAAGTTGTATAAACTGTAAAACATGCTCTATTATGAGTGGGTTTGGCGGAGCAGGAGCTTTTTCTGATGGAAAATACAATATAACCAATGACTTTGGAGGAACTCTGTATGAGTATATCGGTAAGAAAAAGGCATTGGAACTTATGAAATATGTAGACGAAATCAATATGGAATACGGTGGAAAAGGTACAAAACTATATACGACAGCTGAAACCAGATTTAAAAAGCTATGTATGCAAAATGATCTGCATCTTTTAGACGCATCAGTAAGACATTTAGGTACAGATACAAATTATATAGTTTTAGGAAATATATACGAATATTTAAAAGATAAAGTTGAGTTCTTCTTTGATACACCAATAGAAACAGTTAAAGTAAAAGAAGATGGATACGAAGTTGTGTCAAAAGAAAAAATATACAATGGTAAAAAATGTATAATATCAGTTGGGAGAAGCGGAAGTAAATGGATGGAAAGAGTATGCAAGGAAATGAGCATACCAACAAAATCCAATAGAGTAGATATAGGTGTAAGAGTTGAACTTCCTGCAGAAATATTTTCACATCTGACTGACGAGCTATACGAAAGTAAGATAGTATACAGAACAAAGGCTTCTGGAGATAAGGTTCGTACATTCTGTATGAATCCAAAGGGGTCTGTTGTAAGTGAAAATACAAATGGTGTTATAACAGTAAACGGTCATAGCTATGAGGGAGCAGACAAGCAGACAAATAATACAAACTTTGCTCTTCTTGTTTCAAAGCATTTTTCAGAACCATTTAAAGACTCAAATGGATATGGAGAATCGATAGCAAGACTCAGCAATATGCTTGGCGGGGGTGTTATAGTACAGAGATTTGGGGACCTTGTAAAAGGAAGAAGAACTAATGATGAGAGACTTGCGGAATCATTTGTTACACCTACATTAAATGCTACACCTGGAGATTTAAGCCTTGTTTTACCAAAGAGAATACTGGATGGTATTATAGAAATGATTTACGAACTGGATAAGGTTGCACCTGGTACAGCAAATTACGATACTCTTCTTTACGGTGTAGAGGTTAAATTCTATAATATGGAAGTGGATGTAGATGAGAATCTTCAGACCAAATATAAAGGACTTTATGTAATAGGAGATGGAAGTGGAATAACACATTCTTTATCACATGCATCAGCAAGTGGTATATATGTGGCTAGAGAGATAATAAAATAATTATGTAAACAATAAAAATAAAAGAGCGGTTAAGAATATAAAAAACTGGGGTCTTATTAATTTGAGACCTCAGTTTTTATTACTTTTGATATTTTGTATAAATTAAATAAAGTTGGTATAATATTATTAATTCCATTAAATTTAATAAATTTTTAAAAGAGGTGAATATATAAATGAGTAAAATAGTATTTTTTTCAATTCCTGCACATGGACATATAAACCCCACTCTTGGCGTAATATCTGAGCTTGTTAGAAGAGGAAATGAAGTATGGTTTTATGCATCAAATCCAAAAAATCGGTTTTCTGAAAAGATAAAAAATACCGGGGCAAATTTCGTATCATGTGATCCTTATATAGAGAATCGGAATCTAGATTTAAGTAAATATGAAAGAAATAATCTAGATATGGAAAGTTCCATAAAGCTTTTAGTTGATACAACTTTGGCTGTGAATGATTCAATATACAGGGAAATAGAAGAATTAAAGCCCGATTGTATAGTAGCTGATTCTATGGCAATATGGGGCAAGCATATTGCAGATAAATTAAATATACCTTTTATATCCTCTAAAACAACATTTGCATTCAATGACCAGTCAAGGAAAACTATGAAGGGTGGAATAAGTGATTTATTTAAGCTTATAAAATCATTATCTAAGACTAAAAAGTACATTAAAAAGCTTCAGGATAAGGGCTATAATATAAAAAGTGTAATGGATATAATAAAAAATGATAATGATGTAAATACTATTGTTTATACATCACCAGAATTTCAGCCTTATTCAGAAACTTTTTCTGATAAATACCTATTTGCAGGCCCTTCTCTTAGAAAAAGCAGAGATGAAATAAAAAAAGAAAACGATAGATTAATATATATATCAATGGGAACAGTTGTAAAAGACCTTGAGGAATTTTATAAAAACTGTTTAATTGCACTTGGAGATACTCGGTATCAGGTCATAATATCAGCTGGAGAAGCTGTCAATATAAACAGACTTGGATGCATACCAGACAACATAACCATAAAAAAATCAGTTGACCAGATTGCGGTACTTGAAAAGGCTGATGCTTTTATATCTCATTGTGGAATGAATAGCGTAAATGAGAGCTTATATTGTAAGGTTCCTCTTGTAATGTATCCTCAGACAGCAGAAGAAGAGGGAATAGCAAACAGAGTAGAGGAACTAAAGGCAGGAGTATTTTTAAAAGGAACTGATATAAACTCAATACTTAGAGGAGTGGAAGAGGTTATATTTAATAATGAATATGCTAAAAATGCAGGTATTATATCTGATGGTTTTAAGAGATGCCCTGGTGTAGAAGGAGCTGCGGATAAAATACTGGATGCCTGTAATAAGTAAATTTAGGAGTTAATAGAGGAGTTTTAAATGGATAAGATTATTATAGATGCTTCTCAATATGGAGCTACAAAGAAATACGCGGAAAAATCATCTAAACTTACATCGGCTGCAATATCAACCAGTTTATAAAGTTTTTCCTCTGTATAGTTTTTACCAACATACCTGTATAATACATAACAGCAAGGCTTATACCTAAAACAATACTTGAAAACAGCTCTATTATCATATCATCTCTTACTTCGCCATTTTCAATGGCTTTTTTCAGAATATCTCTCATCCAGTCACTCTCAGAACTTTCAATGTAGTATTTAAGTAATTTATCAAGAACTGCTATCTTAGATAGTAAAGCGCATACATTTTATATTCATGTATACGCTTACTTATCATATCTATTTATTATTTAAAAATTTGCGATACTCACCAGGTAGTATGCCTGTATTTTTTTTAAAAAGCTCGGCAAATCTGCTTGAAGTAGAGTAGCCGACTGTCTGTGCAATCTGTCCAATATTAAGATCTGTTTTGGCGAGAAGATGCTCTGCCTGTCCCATTCTTCTCCGCTGTATATATTCAGTAATTGTACAGCCATGATACTGTTTAAAGCTGCTTTTCAGTTTTGTTTTTCCCATACATGCAATCTGCGCCAGTCTTTCTGTGGGAATTTCAAATGCGTAATGGTCATTTAAATAGGCGGTAACATCATCAAGAGCTTTTATATCCTGTTGAGATAATTTTTTTTCTTTTAAGTTTTTATTACTATTCTGTTTTTCGAATAATAGGGAAACAATCTCAGCAACCTTGCTTTCATAGAAAAGACGGGCAGCTATTCCTTCTCCACGATAGTTTTTAATTTCTTTTAACCGTCTTGAAACCTCTGGAAAATACATGGTCTGGTCTATTTGAGAAAATGCTGAAATTGGATTCGTATAATCAGCACCGTATTGTTCTCTTAAATATTTTTCATAGTATTCTGGTAATATTTCTATCCCTATTGAACGAATAGGAATTTTTTTATGTATCAAAATTTTATATGGTTCATATCCCCCGACAAATGTCTTTATACATCCTGCCGATAATCTGCGATATGGAGATAATTCTTCGCCGGAAATAGATTCGTATTCCGTAATACTAAGACATTCTGTCCAGTCAAATGTCATGAGTCTGTCTTCATTTAGATAGAAATCATGTATTTTTATATCGAATAAATTCCTCTGTACATAAATCCAGTAATAGCCTTCTCCCATTTCCGGTGGGATTTTCCAGCATTCACCAACGGAGTTAAATTTGTCCGGATTTTTAACTTTTTTAAAGTTAAATTTATTAAAGGTATTTTCGTAAAATTCATCTATTATATTTTCCAATTTTAAACACTCCTTGAAACGATTGGCCACTCTTTTGAAATGAAGAGACGAATAAAACGCATAAATATTGTGCATTTGCCAATAAAAGTATATTTTAAATTTACGAGGTAAGTTATCACTAACTATATTATCAAAATAATTTTTTGAGGTCAATCATCAAAATAAAAGGTTTAAGGAGGAAAAATTATGAATACAAATTCAATTGATCAGAAGGGGCTTACAGTAAAAGACCTTATAACAACAGGTATTTTTAGTGCTCTTTTCGTAGTTTTCACATTAGCAGGAGGGATGTTCTTTGCGGTGAACCCCGTTTTAACATTCTATATGCCATTTGCAACGGGATTAATATGCGGACCGATATATCTGTTCCTTGTAGCAAAGGTTCATAAACGCTGGAGTATAACAATACTCGGAGCACTTGTAGGAATAATAATGTTCGCAACAGGTATGCACTGGGCAATGGCTTTAGGATATGTGGTAATGGGAATAATAGCTGATATATTAGCAGGAACAGGGGAATATAAGAGCAAAAGGAAAAATATACTTTCTTATATGCTTTTATCTTTAGGAGCAACAGGAAGCTATCTTGTATATTTTATGGACCCAGTTGGATGGGCAGGAACAATGCTTAAAAATGGAACAGACCAGTCTTATATAAATGTTATGAATGCTTCAGCACCAAGCCGGCTTCCGCTTGTAATAATAGCAGGAACTTTAATAATGGCATGCATAAGTGGAATTATAGGATACAGAATGCTTAAAAAACAGTTTGAAAAAGCAGGTTTACTAGATGATTAGTTCAAAAGAGAATTTAAAACTTTCAATTGATCCCAGAACAAAAGTAATTTTACTTTTGTTCTGTATTCTTTCTGCAATGATGGCACCATCTTTAGAATATGAGCTGATGCTTATATTATTAATAGCTGTATTTGGAATATTCTGTGGGAAAATTAAATTTTCAATAAAGGGTACGTTTTTTTATCTTATTATATATGCGGCAACAATGTATATAATAAATAACATGACGGGAATAATGGCAACTTCGTTCATCGCTTTTTTAGGGCTTTTCCATAAGGTTTATCCGTGTGGAATGCTGTCAGGAATTATAATATCAACAACAAAGGTAAACGAATTTTTATCAGCAATGAACAGAATTCATGCACCTAAAAAACTTGTAATACCGATAGCAGTAATGCTTCGTTATATGCCTACAATAAGAGAGGACTGGGGATTTATAAAGGATGCTATGAGAATGAGAGATATAACTCCTTCTTTTAAAGGATTTATAAAAAATCCTGAAATGACAATAGAATGTATATATGTTCCTTTGGTTATGGCAGCCTCAAAAGCTGCTGATGAGCTTTCAATTGCAGCAATTACAAGGGGAATAGAAAATCCAAAGGACAGAACATGCCTTATACAGATTAAATTCAAAATACAGGATATAATTGTCATTTTATGTTTTATTACATTTTTCCTATTTGGGATACTTTAAGGAGGTGTTAAAAATTATTGAATTAAACAATGTTTCATTTTCTTATCAGAATCGGGAAAATGAGAGTATACGTAATATAAATCTGAAAATTAATGACGGAGAATGTGTTTTATTCTGTGGAAGAAGTGGATGTGGAAAGACCTCTGTAACAAGACTTATAAACGGATTGATTCCAAACTTTTACAAAGGAAATTTAGAGGGAGAGGTCATTTTAGATAATGAAAATATTTCAAATATGCCCATGTATAAAATAGCTGAAAAAGTGGGCTCGGTATTCCAAAATCCACGCACACAATTTTTTAACGTGGATACAGACAGTGAAATTGCATTTGGAATTGAAAATAAAGCAATTCCGGAAGATGAATTAAAAACAATAGTTGATAAAACAATAGAAGAATTGAATATAGAAAATCTGAGAAACAGAAATATATTTGAACTATCGGGGGGAGAAAAACAGAAGGTAGCATTTGCATCTGTATATTCCATGAATCCAAATGTTTATCTTCTTGATGAACCTTCTTCTAATCTGGATATGAGTGCAATAGATGAACTCAAAAGACATATAAGTCTGATAAAAGAACAGGGAAAAACAGTTGTTATTACGGAGCACAGAATTTATTATCTTATGGAGATAGTTGATAAAATTGTATATCTTGATGATGGTGAAATAAAGGGAGTATATACTCCCGATGAGTTTAAGAAATTAAGCGATATGGAAAGAAAAGAAAAAGGACTCAGAGCTATTGATTTAAACAGTGAGACTCCGGTATTAAATGAGAAAACAGATAAACCATATTTGCTTGAATTAAAAGATATATCCGTATCATATAAAGAAAAACACGTTTTCGAAAATATAAATATCAAGGCTTCTAAAGGAGATATTATAGCTGTTTCAGGACATAACGGGGAAGGAAAAACTACATTTTCACGAACTATATGCGGACTTCATAAAAACTCAGAAGGAAGTTTTTTATGGAATGATAAAATACAGAATCACAAATCAAGATTAAAACTTTCTTATATGGTTATGCAAGATGTAAATTACGAGCTTTTTGCAGAAAGTGTAGAGTCTGAATGCTCGTTTGGAATTAAAAATCCCGACAAAGAACTTGTAGAAAAAACGATGGAAACTCTTGGAATTCTGAAATTCAGAGACAGACATCCAAATACTTTGTCTGGTGGACAGAAGCAGCGTGTTGCAGTTGCAATAAGTATGATTGGAAACAGAGAAATACTTATATTTGATGAGCCTACAAGTGGGCTTGACTATGACAGTATGACACAGGTTGCATCACTTATAAAGAAACTCTCTGATATGGGTAAGGTTATTTTTATTGTTACTCATGACTATGAGTTTATAATGCGTACCTGCTCACGTCTGATTAATATTGATAAGGGAAAAATAACAGACGATTTATATATTGATAATGAAAATATATCAAGGATTAAAGAATTATTTGAAATCCAGATTAAAGATAAGTCAGATAAAAGGGGGCTTAAAAATAAATATGAATAAAAAGCAAAATCCGATAGTACTCCTTTTAAAATGGGCTGAAAAGGAGAAAAAATGGCTGATATTATCAGTTATTTTATCGTTAATAAGTGGAATTTCCATAATAGTTCCATATATAGAAATATATAAACTGCTTGAGGCAGGATTCGCAGGAAATATTACAAAGGAGCTTGTCACGAATATTTCATTAATAATAGCAGTTTCAGTTATTGTAAGATTTATAACTTTCGGATGCTCAGGAGCTGCTTCTCATAAAGGTGCTTATGGAGCACTTTATAATGTACGCTGTAAAATAGCTGATCATCTTGCAAAAGTTCCACTTGGAGCACTTAATGAGCGTCGTACAGGAGATATAAAAACTGTATTAAATGAAGATATTGAAAAGCTTGAGCTGTTTCTTGCTCACAATCTTCCTGAATTAATAGGTTATCTTATAGGACCAGTTGTGATATTTGTATATTTAATGAGTGTAAATGTACCACTTGCTTTAATTTCACTTATACCATTTATTATTGCAAGTGCTACAATGGGAATAATGTTTAAAAATACAGATAATCTAATGGACAGGGCTAATAAATCCATAAGATCTCTTAATTCAGTAATGATAGAGTACATAAGCGGTATGAAATTAATAAAGGCATATAATATGGGAAGTAAATCATTCGAAAAATATACAGCTACTATAAAAGAAGAAAATGATTTATGGAATGAAATGTCCCATAGAATGGGACCTCCATATGCTTCATTTATAGTTCTTATAGAATGTGGAATGTTATTTATGGTTCCATTTGGTGGAATGTTTTTCCTAAAGGGATATATAACAGTAAGTGTTTTCTTATTGTTTGTTTATGTTGG
>SAMEA104404100__coassemble_78_pt1 | contig 158449 bp, 130 predicted proteins | sample SAMEA104404100__metabat2_high_PE_092 | metagenome-assembled genome bin SAMEA104404100 (sample SAMEA104404100) | Balaenoptera acutorostrata | reverse complement strand
AAAAACATACTATTTCTTATCAATATTATTCCTTCAATAGTGTATAATAAATCTTGTACATAATTATTAAATAAAAGAAAGGTAGTGTTAATATGTCAATAGATGATATGAGGGAAATATGCAGATCTCAGTTCAGAATAGGATACTTCTATTCATTTGAATTTGAGTTCAAGAAAAAAGAATTTGAAGGATATATAAATTCAAAATACACTAAAGAAGAACGCGAAACAATAGAAAAAATAGATCAGATACTTACTACTCCCGATAAATCGGATACTGAATTATTAGAGGCTGTAAAAAAAGAAAACTTCGAAAACAAGGATGTATTTCTTTATGCTGAATTCAGAGCTGACGAAATAAGCTTCTTCAGTATGGGGATAGATAAATTAAATACAAGAGCTGATTTCAACGACAGAGAAACATTTAAGAAAAATTACGCTGATATAGATGAATTTTCTGAATTTATGGAAGAAAAAATCGTTGGATACAGAAAAGCCATAAGAGTTTACAGAGCTCTTGAAAATGAAAGAAGAGAAAGAGAATATAACGAAAGTCACTAAGAATATTTCAGTGCTGTGCTTATTGCACAGCACTTTTTTTATATTATTTATTAATATAATACAGTTTATTCCAAGTATATTAATATAAACAAATCTGAAATTTAAAATATCATCAAATTATTGTATAATATAGTAGAATATGCAAAATAAGGGGTGGATTTTATGCAAAATAAATATACTGATTTATTCAGATTAAAGCCTATGGACAACTGGAGTAAATTTGATGAAAAAAGAGTTGATGAGTTCGAGGCCTTTATAAACGGAAAATATATGCTTGATAAAAATTACGGAGCTGTATTAGATATAAGAAAACTACGGTATAAATTCGTGGAAAAAGGAAAATCAGATGAAATATTTAATTCTGATAAGTTTGATGAATTTACATTAGATGAAGTAGAAAGTGCTCTTATGTACCAGAAGGTATGCGTTGCATTTGAGTCTGAGCAGTTAAACTATTCTTTATCTGAAGATGCTGGTATTATAGGTGAACAGGCTTATAACCTTGGAATAGAGCTTGAAATTCTTAGAAATATAATTACTGTCAGAACTATTAAAAATATAGAAAAATAGATTTAATGACAATTTAAATTTAATATAATCAATTCGGAGCTGTTATAATACAGCTCTTTTTATTTTGCAGACTTAAATTTTATATTTTAAAATATTTATTATATAAACCATAAAAATTACAAAAAATAAAAAAATACCAGCTAATCAAAGCCAGTATTTCCAACGGTCTCACCATTTTATTATCTTAATTGGTGGAGATGAGGGGAGTCGAACCCCTGTCCGAAAGCTCTTTCCCCGCTGCATCTACGTGTGTAGTTGTCTCAATTATTATCTCACCTCATGTACTGCCGAGCAACAGGCGATACAATCAGCCAGCTCTAATTAGTCTACTTTAAGTCAGAGCACCCAGAAAGTAGTTCCCTGCATAAATGATATCCAGTCTTAGCCGGCAGGAGGGCTAAGAGGGACAAGCTGCAACTAGGCAGCTAATGCGTAATTATCGTTTGCGTTTATTTTAAATTCCCCAGTTTTTACGTGACCCAGAGTAACACGACACGCAACCTCAGGTTCTAAACCCCCGTCGAAACCCTTACACCCCCGTGTAAAAGTAGTATTGCATTACGCAAACCGCATTTCATATATATCTGTAAACTTTATTATACCATTAAACAGCGTTATTTCCAAACTATTTTTAGTATCTTCCTGACATTTCTCTTTCGATACGTCTTTTCGCATCTTTTTTAGCCATATCCTGACGTTTGTCATAAAGTTTTTTACCTTTTGCAAGTGCTAACTCAAGTTTAACTCTACCATTTTTTAAGTACATACTTAAAGGTATAAGTGAATATCCTTTTATAGTAGTTGCACCGATAAGTTTTCTTATTTCATGTTTATGTAAAAGAAGTTTTCTTACTCTTAAAGGATCGACATTGAATATATTTCCCTGTTCATATGGACTTATATGAACCTGTTTCATAAATACCTCTCCATTGTCTACAGAGCAGTATCCTTCTTTAAGGTTTACACGTCCCCGTCTTATTGATTTGACCTCTGTACCTTTAAGTTCTATACCACATTCGTATGTTTCTTCTATAAAGTATTCATGTCTAGCTTTTCTGTTTGTTGCAAGTACCTTTACTCCTGCCATATCCTTCACCTTCTGTCTTTAATATATTGAATTATTTTATCATATCATAGTAGTATTTCTATGTCAATTATACCCTTATTGCTTTATATTATTCAATATTATAGCTATAATAAAAAATTTTTATATTGATAATTATCAGTCAAAATAATTCACCTGTAAATCATTTTATAGCATTAAATATACTTATTCCTTCATAATTTTATAGCTAATCAAATTATTTATACCTGTATAAATAATCATAAGATTTTTATCTTCTATATATTAGAAAATAGCCGTTTTTCAATATTCAGATTATTAATTTATCTCTTTATAAATTATGTATTCTATTGTATAATGTATGCGAAGAAGATATTTTGTGTTAATTAAATAACATTTTTGTGGTATTATAAAAAAATAATTGTTTTGGAGGTATCATTAATGAATAAAGTTATAGACAAGGAGTCTCTAAGAGACGCGTTTCGTGCTTCAATTCCTATTTTCATAGCCTATCTTCCAATCGGAATTGTAGGTGGTATACTTTTAAAAGCTGCTGGAGTTTCTACTTTCTTCATAATACTTATGTCACTTCTTGTTTTCGGAGGAAGTGCCCAGTATATAGCAGCGGCTATGATTACTGCTGGTGCGAGCGTTGCATCAATAGTAGTAACTACTTTTTTAATCAACCTTAGACATTTACTAATGAGTTCAAATCTTAATATGGTTATAAAAAATAAAAGTCCAAAATATATATTACCGTTCGGACTTGGACTTACAGATGAAACATTCGCTGTAAACTATGAAAAATACATAGGTGGTCACTGGGACGATACAAGAGCTATGCTTGTAAACTATATGTGCCTTGGAATATGGATTGTAAGCTTCTTCTTAGGATCTTGCCTTGGAAGCTTCATACGGATAGATACTTATATTTCAGGATTCATAATAACAGCTCTATTCACAACTCTTATAATGACATCTATTAAAAACAGAGTTTATGTATATGTTGCGTTAATTTCAATAATATCATTTATATTAATATACAGCGCAACTACAAGTAGTTTAGCAGTTGTAATAGCGCCTATAATAGCCTGTGCATCAGGCCTTGCGATTGAAAAAGGATTCCATTTATCAAAGGAGGAAAGTGTAAGTCATGAATAGTACTATGTATATTTTACTTGTTTGTTTAGGTATGGGACTTGTAACTTACATACCAAGAGTTCTTCCTCTTCTTGTATTTGCAGATAGAGACATGCCAAAAGGACTTCAGGAAGCACTTAAATTTGTTCCGGTAGCAATGCTTAGTGCACTTGTAGCAAAAGACGTATTCTTCAAGGATGATGTACTTTTTATGAGTATGACAAATCCTAAAATACTTGCTCTTTTAGTAGTTATAGTTGTCGCTGCTAAATTCAAGTCAATAATGCATTCTCTTGTATTCGGAGTAGGAGCAGTTCTTTTATTCTCTTATTTCTTATAAGAGTTTTAAATTTTTAATACTGAAAAATATAAAGAGTTATGTACATTATCCTGTATAAATGTGCATAACTCTTTTTTAATTTCTATAATATCCTGCCTATATAATTTTCATCTTAATTATTATCGTATAAATTTCTGCCTGTCATATTATTATATATATTTATCCGTTTTAAATTCCATAATCTTTATATTATTATATAAATCATTTCTTTACAGGATTTAAATTTATACGCTTACTTTATTATTAATCTGTTAAACCCGTAAAGACTCATTTTTATTTCCATTGAATACCTTAAATTTCATATATGTAACAAGTATAATTGCACTTGCTACCCATGATATAGGATATCCAAGGAATACAACTGCTATATCGTTTATTACCTTTGTTGAGAAATAAATCCATGTCATTCTAAGCCCGCACCAGCAACCTATTATTACAAGCATCGGCTCAAGTGATCTTCCCATTCCTCTCAATGAGCCTGCGAGTGTATCTGACATTGATACAAATATATATCCAGGAACTAAAAACTGCATCATTCTTATGCCGTAGTATATAACTCCGGGATCGTCGTTAAATATTCCTATCATCTTTGGAACCACAATAAATGTTACAACAGATACCACTGCCATGGTTCCAACACTCATTAATACACCTGTTTTTATTCCTTTTTTTACTCTTTCCATATTGCCTGCACCTATATTCTGACCGGTAAAGGTAGCAACCGCCATTGAAAGACTTGATGTCGTAAGAACCGCAAATCCCTCTATCTTCTGGTATGCACTGCACCCTGCCATTGCAATAGCTCCAAAGCTGTTTATATTACTCTGTACTACTATGTTTGATACAGATACTATTGTGTTCTGAATTCCACCAGGAAGCCCGAATTTTATTATTCTTTTTAAAGTTTTCTTATGTATTTTTATATCCTTTATTACAAGTTTATAAGAGTCATTGGTTTTTATAAGCTTTATAAGTGCAAGAATGGCGCTTAAAACCTGAGATAATACAGTTGCAAACGCTGCTCCGAATATTCCCATATCCATAAAGCCAACGAAAACAAAATCAAGTACTATATTTAATATTGATGCTGTTACAAGTATATAAAGAGGTGTTTTTGAATCTCCTATTGCCTGTATTATAGAACTTCCCATATTGTAAAGCATTATTGGAAGTATTCCCGCAAAATATACTCTTAAATACATTACAGACTCTCCCATTACTGAGTCCGGAACTCCCATATATTTAAGAAGTGTAGGAGTTATAACCACTCCGACAACTGTCATAATCGCTCCGAATATTATTCCAACCGCAATTGATGTGTGAACAGCCTCGTGTGTTTTTTCTTTATTTCTTGCTCCGAATGCCTGTGATACAACTACTCCCGCTCCTGCTGCAAGACCTATAAAAAATCCTACTATAAGATATATTACAGGACCACTTGAACCGACAGCTGCAAGAGCCTCCTTACCTACTATATTTCCTACTATTATTGAATCTACTGTATTGTATAATTGCTGAAAAAGATTGCTTAAAATCATAGGTATTGAAAAATATATTAGGGCCTTCCGTATACTGCCCTCTGTCATACGATTTGCGTGCATAAAAACCTGCCTTTCATGATTAATTTATTCTTTCTGCCATAATTTCTAAAATTTACCCCGATTTATTTATTTTATAATATAATATGCATATTGTGTAGGTGCTTTTGTATGTGAATATCATTTGGATATATATTTTTTTACTGTTCTTACTATTCTTTTAAAATTAAACCTGCTTATATCTAAAAAATAATACTTAAATTTTTCTTTAAAAATAAAAAGTACACGATAGTATATCGTGTACCTTTCTGCATTAGTATTATTTTTTACTGCTGTTTTTCTGATTTTTATTAAGATATTTATATATCTTTCTGTATCTGTTCTCACATTCCCTCTCCGCAATATCGGCATTTCTTGCTTTTACAGTAGATATACTCGCTATATCGTCTACAAAACTTCCATAATGCTGTTTTCTTGCAGTATTCATTCTTCCATTTATACTGTCCTTTATTATTCTGTGTATCTGAAGGTCAGGATACCTTCTGATTGGAGATGTAAAATGACAATATGAATCTATCGCAAGAGTATAATGTCCACTGCATACGCTTGAATATCTTGCCTGCCTTTCCGCACTTATTATATATGCCTTTATTATTTCAGACATTCCCTCGTCGTTCATGTTATCTAATATTCTCTTTATTTCCTTTGGCTCAATATCGTCTATTTCTATATTTTTAAGTCCCAGACTTTCCACTGTAACAAATTTATCCATAGTTTTAACAGTTCTCTTGTGTGGATTATCAAGAACCCTGTATATAAATGGTATTTCCTTATTATCAAAGTGATTTGCTATTGTTTCATTGGCTGTGAGCATAAACTCCTCGATAATTATATTAGCACTTCTTCTCTCTTCTTTGATTATTTCTATCGGAACCCTGTTTTCATTTAAAATTACCCTTGTAGAAGGCGTATCAAAACTCAATGCACCTCTTTCATCTCTCATTTTTCTGAGTATTTTAGAAAGCTCATAAGATAATTTCAAATCCTCTGTAAATTCTCCAAAATGTTCTTTCAGGAGTTCATCATCATTTTCAAGAAAATCTGAAACATCCTGATAATTTGTTCTGAGTGATGATTTTATTACACTTTCACAAATCCAGTGATTTACAGTACTTCCGAATTTGTCTATTTCCATAAATACCGATAAAGCAAGTCTATCCTCTCCCTGATTTAAACTGCATACTCCGTTTGATATTTCCCTTGGGAGCATTGGAATAACCCTGTCATTTAAATATACAGATGTAGCCCTTGCCTTTGCTTCCTTATCTATCTGACTGTATTCCCTTATATAATGACTTACATCTGCTATATGTACGCCAAGAAGGAAGTTTTCATTTTTTCTTTTTGAAATTGATATGGCATCGTCTAAATCCTTTGAGTTTTTTCCATCTATTGTAAATATTTTTAAACCTCTGAGATCCTCTCTTCCTTCTATTTCTTTATCTATACCTTCCTTTGATAAATTTTCAGCCTCTGTTTCAGCTGTCTTACTAAAATTCTCATTTATGCAGTATTCGCTTATGTCAAATTTTGATATATTTAAATTCGAATAATCTACCTTTCCGTCTAATTCTATATATTCATTTTTTTCATCTGATTTGTAATTGATTATATTAATTTTTTCCTCAGTATTTTCTGTATGGATATTCATATTCTCTTTTGTATTTGTACTCTCTCTGTCAAATAATACAGAATTATCTACGTCTAAATTTAATTCATTTTCGACATTTTTCATTAGATTTTTCAATATATCATTTGAAGACCTCTTCATTTATATCGTCCCCTTTATATAAAATAAGCCCCCTTTTCATTTTAGAAAAGGGGGTATTCTGATAGTTTGTATAATATTATAATATCACATTATACTGAATAATCTATTTGTTTTTTAGTATTTTTAATGCAGATATATTTTAAAATTAAAATACCACCTCTTCAAATCTGAAAAGGTGGTATTTCACTAATCTATCTAGTCGTATTTTTTAACTATTTTAAAGTCTATTTCTTTTTTATCTATATCCGCGTATATAACCTTTATTCTTACAGCATCACCTATTCTGTAAACCTTTTTAGTTCTTTCTCCTGCAACAGTGAAAGTAGATTCATAATAGTTGTAGTAATCATCAGTCATATCGGCAAGTCTTACAAGTCCTTCAACACTGTTTTCAAGCTCTACAAATATACCAAAGTTTGTAACTCCTGAAATAGTTCCATCGTATTCGTTGCCTATTCTTCTTTCCATATATACAGCCTTGTAGTAATCGTCAACTTCTCTTTCTGCTACTTCAGCTGCTCTTTCCTGTTCAGAAGAGTGGTCTGCTGCGTATGATACTACTGTTTCATAATGAGCTTTAAGCTTATTATCCATTCTTCCATTTATACTGTCCTTTATTATTCTGTGTATCTGAAGGTCAGGATATCTTCTTATTGGCGATGTGAAGTGGCAGTAGTATTTTGAAGCAAGTCCAAAGTGTCCGTCACATGCAGGTGAATATTTTGCCTGTCTTAATGATCTAAGCACTATTGTACTTATCGCGTGTTCTTCCTTTTTACCTGCTATTTTCTTTATTATTGACTGAAGCTCTTTTGGATGAACCTCATCGTCACTGCTTCTGTGTATTCTATATCCGAATGTAGATACGAATTTCGCAAGAGTATCTATTTTTTCAGAAGCAGGATTTTCATGAACCCTGTACACAAAAGGTGTTGTCAGCCAGAAGAAGTGCTCTGCAACTGTTTCATTTGTTACAAGCATAAACTCCTCTATCATTTTGTTGGCTATTCTTCTTTCATATGGCTCTATATCAACAGGTATTCCATCCTTATCAAGTACTATTTTAGATTCTGGGAAATTGAAGTCTATTGCACCTCTTCTGTCCCTCTTGTCTATAAGTATTCTTGCCAGTTCCTCTGCATTTCTGAAGTCTTCTAAAAGACCTGCAAATGTTTTGCATAATTTTTCATCGTTTTTTTCAAGTATATCTGAAACCTCAGTATATGTCATTCTTGCTTTTGAGTTTATAACAGACTCTGTTATCTTATGGTCTATTACTGTACCGTGTCTGTCTATTTCCATTATTACAGAAAGAGCCAGTTTGTCTTCACCCCGGTTAAGACTGCATACTCCATTTGATAATTCTCTTGGAAGCATTGGTATTACCTTGTCTACAAGATATACTGATGTCGCTCTTTTTATTGCCTCTTTGTCTATTTTACTGTTTTCCTTTACATAATTAGTTACATCCGCTATATGTACTCCAAGTTTGAAGTTTCCATTTTTCAGTTTTTCAACTGATACAGCATCGTCAAGGTCTTTCGCATCTGCACCGTCTATTGTAAATATATTCCAGTCCCTGAAATCAGCTCTTTTTTCTATATGCTCATCTTCAAAAGGAACTGCAACTGCCTGTGCCTCTCTCATGACTTTTTTAGGGAATTCATCAGGAAGGTTATTGGCTCTTACTATAGAGTCTATCTCAACCCCTCTGTCTCCCTTTTTGCCTATTACCTCAGTTATTATTCCCTCTGGTTTTTTACCTGGTCTTGGATATACCCTTATTTTGCATACGACCTTGTCTCTGTCAGATGCACCATTTGTATCTCTGTCTGGAACGTATACGTCTTTACTGAATTTTTTATTATCCGGAATTACAAATCCAAAGTTTCTGTTACTTCTCTGGAATGTACCAACAACTTCAGTTACTTCTCTTTTTATTATTCTTACAATCTTTCCTTCAGCTCTTCTGTTTTCAGTAGCTTCCTTTACTATTTCTGCAACTACTCTGTCCCCATGCATGGCAGTATCTACATCCTTTGCAGGTATGAAAAGATCCTGTACAAATTCTTCATCTGATTCTACAAAACCAAATCCTCTTTCATGTGATACAAATTTACCTACAAAAAGTCCTGCTCTTTCAGCTGATACTATTTTTTTCTTCTTTGTTCTGGCTATATATCCATCCTGTTCAAGTTCATCTATAAAATTATAAAACATCGGTCGCTCTGATTTGTGTACTGCAAATATATCAGCAAGCTCCTCTGCTCTAAGTGGTGAATATCCTGGCTCATTTACAAGCCCTATTAAATGTTCTTTTAATCCTGGGATCACAAAAAACACCCCCTGTTTCTATTTATTTAAATTTTTAAATTCTTATTTCTACTACAAAATATACATCCTGTTATATATTATAACATTCCTGCGTTAAGTATATTTTAATATATAACTATCAATCTGGTTATAAAAAAGGTACAGAAAATTTCTGTACCCTTTTATCTCACAACTTTAAAATTAAATTTAATTTTCAAATTATGTTTAGCCATATGACAATTGGCCTTTTGTCTGGCTATTTGCTTAATATAAGCAGTGCTATTGCATTCAGGAAGAACAGCACAGAAACAACCTTTGTTACTTTGTTAAGAAACGCCTGTTTTCCCTTTGGTTTAAAGTATGACTGATTTCCCTCTCCACCATACTGTGAAGGCATAGCTGTTTTGCTTTCCTGAGGCATTATGACTATTACAAGAATTACCCCTAGTACTATCTGTAACCCCATTAAAACATTACTAATCATAAGCACACCCCCTAATGTATTTATTGAATTCAAATTTTCGTTATATTTAAGTGTAACATATAAATATTGATATTTCAAGTGTTCCGACATATTATATTTAATATATTTATATTAAAATAATAAATATAAAAAAGAAACCCCGAATTAAAATTCAGGATTTCTTTTTTCGTTTTGAATATGTTGTCTATCCAAATATATTTTATATTCCGTATTCTATATTCAAGATAGCGCCTTTAAGTTATTTGATGGATAAATTAAAAGTCTTCTTTTTTTATTTTAGAATTCTGCGCCTTCTGAAAATATTTATCTCAGAATATTAAATCGTATTTATTCTGATACTGATTATATAAATATTAATCTTCGCTGTATTCAGCTGATTTATTTAAATATATAATACGGCATCATTATTACTCATACAATAATTATCTTATTATTAATGAGTGTCCTGTCATTTCTTCTGGCTGTTCCATATGAAGCATATCAAGAACTGTTGGTGCTATATCAGATAGTCTTCCACCATCCATTAATTTAGCATTTTTGTATTCTTCCCCTACAACTATATATGGTACAGGGTTTGTAGAATGTGCTGTTACAGTCTTTCCTGTTTCAGGATCAGTCATAAGTTCTGCGTTTCCGTGGTCTGCAGTTATTATTGCACTACCACCTTTTTCAAGTATTTTATCTACAAGTTTTCCAACGCAGTTATCAACAGTTTCTACTGCTTTTTCAGTAGCTTCTATGCTTCCTGTATGTCCAACCATATCAGGATTTGCAAAGTTTATAGCTATGAAATCATATTTGTCTTCTTCTATTTTTTCTATAGTCTTTGAAAGAAGTTCATTCGCAGACATTTCAGGCTGAAGGTCATAAGTTGCAACCTTTGGAGAAGGTATAAGAAGTCTGTCTTCGTTTTTATTAGGCTCTTCAACTCCTCCATTGAAGAAGAATGTAACGTGAGCATATTTTTCTGTTTCTGCTGCTCTCAGCTGATATTTACCATTGTTTGCAAGATACTCACCAAGAGTATTTACAAGTGTTTCCGGTTTATATGCTACATTTACATGTTTTTCTATAGCTGCATCGTATTCTGTTAAGCATACAAAGTATGTTTTGAAGAAGTCTCTTTCGAATCCGTCAAAATCATCAACAGCTATTGCTCTTGTTATCTGTCTTGCTCTGTCTGGTCTGAAGTTGAAGAATATAACTGAGTCATTTTCTTTTATAGTTGCTACCGGTTTACCTTCTTTAGTTATAACTGTTGGAACTATGAATTCATCGTTTACATCGTCTTCGTAAGATTTTTCTATTGCATCTATTACACATTCAGATGTATTTCCTTCACCTTTAACCATTGCATTATAAGCAAGCTCTATTCTTTCCCATCTCTTATCTCTGTCCATGGCATAGTATCTTCCAGAAACTGATGCAAATTCACCTGCACCTACTTCTTTCATTGTTTCAAGAGTTTCTTTTGCATATCCTACAGCACTTCTTGGATCTGTATCCCTTCCGTCTGTAAATGCATGTACATAGACTCTTTCAACTCCTTTTTCCTTTGCCATTTTTAAAAGAGCTTTAAGATGGTATATATGTGAGTGCACTCCACCGTCTGATAAAAGACCCATTATATGAAGTGCATTTTCTTTTGCATTTTCCATAGCATGGCAAAGAACTTCATTTTCAAAGAAATCTCCGTCATCTATTGATTTTGTTACTCTGGTAAGGTCCTGATATACTATTCTTCCTGCACCGATGTTAGTATGACCAACTTCTGAGTTACCCATCTGTCCATCTGGAAGTCCTACATCAAGTCCACTTGCCCGCATTAGTGTTCCAGGATATTCTGATGATATTCTGTCAAGTTCAGGAGTTTTTGCTGAAAATACAGCATTTCCACCTTTTTCCTTAGAATATCCAAATCCATCCATTATTATTAAAGCTACTGGTTTCTTCATTCTATTTCTCCCTTTTTGCGGTACTGTTTATTTTATATTTTTATGTATTAGAAATTAAGAAGTGCAAGGAAGTCTTCAGCTTTTAAGCTTGCTCCACCTACTAATGCTCCGTCTATATCACTCTGAGCCATTATTTCTGATACGTTTGCAGGTTTAACTGAACCACCGTACTGTATTCTTACTTCTTCTGCTAATTCTCCGTAAAGACCTTTAACAACTTCTCTTATGTATGATATAACATCATTTGCCTGTTCAGCTGTTGCAGTTTTTCCAGTTCCTATAGCCCATATTGGTTCATAAGCTATTACAACTTTTGAAAGGTCTTCTTTAGCAACATTTTTAAGTCCTTCTTCTATCTGTACTTTTACATGATCTTTTGTCTGTCCTGCTTCTCTCTGTTCAAGAGTTTCACCACAGCAAAGTATTGGATCTATTCCTACAGATAAAGCTTTTAATACTTTTTTGTTTACTGTTTCGTTAGTTTCGTTGAAGTATTCTCTTCTTTCTGAATGTCCTATTATTACATAGTCCATTTCTATTTCTTTAAGCATTGCTGGTGCAACTTCACCAGTGAAAGCTCCGTTATCTTCAAAGTGCATGTTCTGCGCACCTATTTTTATATCAGTTCCTTTAGTTGCTTCTTTAAGGTCTTTTAATAGAGTAAAAGGAGCACATATAACAGCTTCTGCTTTGTCTGGGCAAGTTTTTCCCTTTACAGCTTCAGCAAATTCAACTGCTTCTTTTATTGTTTTATTCATTTTCCAGTTTCCTGCTATTATAGGTTTTCTCATCTAATTCATCCTCCAAGATTTTTATAATCTTCTATATATTATTTGTTGTCAAGGCAAGCTATACCTGGAAGTTCTTTTCCTTCTAGGAATTCAAGAGATGCTCCACCACCTGTAGATATATGAGTCATTTTATCTCCATATCCCATCTGGTTAACTGCAGCTGCAGAGTCTCCTCCACCTATTATTGTAACTGCATCTGTTTCTGCCATTGCTCTTGCAACACTTTCTGTTCCTTTTGCAAAGTTTTTGAATTCGAATACACCCATTGGTCCATTCCATACTACTGTTTTAGCATTTTTTATTTCTTCTGCATATAATTCAGCAGTTTTTGGTCCCATATCAAGACCTTCGTGGTCAGCTGGTATATCTCTTCCTTCTGATATTATTGGTGTTTCATTTTCTCCGAACTGTTTAGCGTAAGTTATATCTATTGGTAGAAGAAGTTTAACTCCTTTTTCTTCTGCCTTTTTCATCATTTCTTTTACATAGTCTATTCTGTCTTCTTCAAGTAGAGAGTTTCCTACTTCATGTCCTAAAGATTTAAGGAATGTATATCCCATACCTCCACCTATTATAAGTGTGTCAACTTTATCAAGAAGGTTGTTTATTACTCCTAGTTTGTCAGAAACTTTAGCTCCACCAAGTATTGCTACGAATGGTCTTTCTGGGTTTTCTACTGCATTTCCTAGGAATTTAAGTTCTTTCTGTATAAGGTATCCGCATGCTTTTTCTTCAAGGAATTCTCCGGCACCAACTGTTGAACAATGTGCTCTGTGAGCTGTTCCGAAAGCGTCATTTACGAATATTTCAGCTAAAGAAGCTAATTCTTTAGAGAAGTTTTCTTCGTTTTTAGTTTCTTCTTTTCTATATCTTGTATTCTGTAGAAGTATAACTTCACCGTCTTTCATTTCTGCAGCAGCTTTTTTAGCATTTTCGCCTACTACGCAGTCATCAGCAGCAAATTTTACTTCCTGTCCTAACATTTCTGAAAGTCTTTTTGCAACTGGTGCAAGTGAAAGTTCTGGTTTTGCTTCTCCCTTTGGTTTTCCAAGGTGTGAGCATAATATAACTCTCGCATTATTTTCTATAAGGTATTTTATAGTTGGAAGTGCTCCGTTTAATCTGTTTTCATCAGTTATTACACCGTCTTTTAGTGGTACGTTGAAGTCACATCTTACAAGTACTCTTTTTCCTGCAACCTGAATATCTTCTATAGTTTTTTTGTTAAGCATTGACATTGGTCATCTCTCCTTTTACAAAATATTATGTGTATTTTTATTTATGATGTCTCACAGGCACCATATTATGTCCTATCGCTAATCTCCTTATTCCGGCTTATATATAAAAAAGCCCGAGCCCGTAGCGAAAAAACTACAAACTAGGACTTTTCCTTGAATTACATTAATAGTTATCTGTTATGTATGGGGCACATAACTTAAGGTTATTAATTGAATGTATTTCATTTATATAAGAATCCGGCAGACTCGTATATAGCCTTCTTATTATGTGATGGACATATCTATTTCTATTTTACAGTTATTTGTACAATTCTGTAAAGACCCGAGACCATCTATTTTTACTATTTTTCGTTTAATCCTGCGAAGTATCCTAACGTTCTTATTAACTGAGATGTATAAGACATTTCGTTGTCATACCAAGATACTACTTTTACTAACTGTTTTCCGTCAACTTCCATAACTCTTGTCTGAGTTGCATCGAATAATGATCCGTAGCTCATTCCAACTATGTCAGAAGAAACTATCATATCTTCATTGTATCCGAATGATTCGTTTGCAGCTTCTTTCATTACTGCGTTTATTTCTTCAACTGTTACATTTTCACCTAATGTACAAACAAGTTCTGTTAATGAACCAGTTACTACTGGAACTCTCTGTGCAGCTCCGTCAAGTTTTCCTTTTAATTCTGGTATAACTAGACCTATTGCTTTTGCAGCTCCTGTTGTGTTAGGAACTATGTTTCCTGCTGCTGCTCTTGCTCTTCTTAAATCACCTTTTTTGTGAGGGCCATCTAATGTGTTCTGGTCATTAGTGTAAGCGTGTATAGTTGTCATTAATCCTTTTTCTAGTTTGAATTTATCGTTTAATGCTTTTGCCATTGGTGCTAAGCAGTTTGTTGTACAAGATGCACCTGATATAACTGTTTCTGAACCATCAAGTATATCACTGTTTACGTTGTAAACTATTGTTTTAAGATCCCCTGTTGCTGGAGCTGATATTACAACTTTTTTAGCTCCTGCTTTTATATGAGCTTCTGCTTTATCTTTTGAAGCGAAGAATCCTGTACATTCAAGTACTATATCTATGTTTAATTCTGCCCATGGAAGATTTTCTGGGTTAGCTTCTGCTGTTACCTGTATTTCTTTTCCGTTCACAACGAAAGCTCCTTCTTCAACTTCTATTTCACCGTTGAATCTTCCCTGTGCTGTATCGTATTTAAATAAATGTGCAAGCATTCCTGCATCTGTTAAATCATTTATTGCTACTACTTCGAATTTTTCTGGCTGTTCCATCATCTTTCTTAATGCTAATCTACCTATTCTACCAAATCCATTTATTGCTACTCTTACCATTACTGTACCTCCTAAAGTGTTCCCCTGTTATATTTTGGCATATGCCTTTATTTTCGTTTTATTTGTGTGCAAGTATTTTATATGCACTCTGTTCATCTGTTATCAGAACAAGATTTTTGTTTATTTCTGATACAGCCATAAATGCTTCAACTTTTTCATCTCCGGCAAATATCAGAATGTTTTCTTTTATATTTTTATATGTTTCAAAATCTATTCCAACGGTATTTAGCTTATAAACCACATTACCTTCTTTATCAAAGTAATGACCAAAAGCTTCTCCTACCGCATGATTGTCAAGAATTATCTTTTTCTGTTCTTCAGTAAGATTTCTTCTTTCAACCATTACATCAGCTCTTCCTATACTGAATACAAGTATATCTGTATCAGCTATATGATCTAATGTTTTCTTTATTTCAGGAATCTGTGTAAGTGTCTTCATTGCATTTTCATCAAGCTCGTCAGGTATATGAAGAAGTTCATATTCTGAATGAAGATTTTTACCTATCTTGGCGACTATGCTGTTTGACTGTGTCTCAACATCAGTTCCCATACTTCCTCTTGCTGGTATTACAAGTGTTTCATTATATTTTCTGTCTACTTTTATATGCTCTGAAAACTCAAGCATTGTAGTTCCACCTGTAACAGCTACTGTATTTCCATCTTTTAATATTTCTAAGAAGTATTCAGCTCCTTCTTTTGCAACATCTTTTAAAAGAGTTCCATTTTTTTCACAGCTTCCAGGAACAATTATTACTTTCTTTATTCCAAGCTTTTCTTTTACTCTTTCCTGAAGATTGCTTATTCCCATTATGTCTACCATAATATCTTTAAGCTTTTCAAGAAGCTCCTCACCTTCTTCAGTTACTGTCATTCCTGAAACAGCAACATCTATAAGTCCCTGTTCCTTTAAGAATTCAGTTTCTGTTCTGGCAACTCTTTCGCTTATGTTTAAATAATTTGAAAGTGATCTTCTTCCTATTGGCTGACTCAGTGATATCTGTCTGAGTATAGAATATCTTCTTTCCATAAGTTCAATTGCCTGTGGTATAAGTTTCTTTTGTAACTCTATAAGATTTCTCATTTTTTTCTCCTTCTTGTATCTGACCCGTTTTTGTATGGGACTTTTTTAGTCCCGTGTGTTGTTTCGTGTCCCACAAGATGATTTAATAATAATACATTCTATGGGACATTTCAATACTTTTTTATATTTTTTTACACAAATATTTTATTTTACGTTAGAAAAACGTTATCCTTACTTATCTAAAAAAAACGGATACATAAATGTACCCGTTTTTAATTAATATTCCTTTCTTCTGCTTGAAGAAGGTATACCTGCCTCTTCTCTATATTTAGCCACTGTTCTCCTGGCAACACTTATTCCTTGTTCTTTTAAAAGCTTTGATATAGCATCATCGCTAAGAGGTTTTTTCTTGTTTTCATCTTTTATTATTTCACATATCATTTTCTTTATACCTGTACTTGAAGCTGACTCACTTCCCTCAGTTTCAATAGCAGTACTAAAGAAGAATTTAAATTCATAAAGACCAAATGGTGTAAGCATGTATTTTCCATTTACGCCCCTGCTTATAGTAGACTCGTGGTATTCAAGCTCTTCAGCAATATCCTTCATTTTCATGGGCTTTACATATCTTTCGCCTTTTTTCATAAATTCAGTCTGCTTTCTTGCTATTACCTCTGCTATGCTTAGTATAGTCTTTCTTCTTCCATCTATATTTTTCATAAGAGAAACAGCTGAATTAAGTCTTTCCTTTATAAACTCTTTTGTTTCATCGTCAGACTGTGAATTCTTCATTATTCCACTGTAAAAACTGTTTATTCTAAGACTATATGAATCACTTCTGTTTTCCCTTACTATAACCTCTTCGTTTTCTATTTCAATAATTACATCAGGCTGTACATATACACTCTTTTCAGTTGAACATACTTTACCTGGCTTTGGATCTAATTGTCTTATAATTTCTATATACTTCTTGCATTTTTCTATATTTATTCCATGTTTTTTAGAAATATCCTTAAGCTTGTTTTTTCCGATAAGTTCAAGATCATCCATTATTATACTTTCAAGTATCGAATCTTTTTTATCCTCATCAGAAAGCTGTATAAGAAGACATTCCGATAAATTTCTTGCTCCTATACCTGCTGGTTCAAGCTGCTGTACCATTTTAAGACATTTTATATAGTCTTTTATCGATACTCCGAGCTCAGATGCCATCTCTTTATCCTTTATTCTAAGGTACCCATCGTCATCAAGACTGTCTATTATATATCTGCATATTTTTTTCTCTTCGTATGTTATATCAAAGCACATTATTTCATCTTTGAGTATTTCGTACATGGTTTCCGAATACTTTACCATATTCTCGAAGTTATTATCATTTTCTGAATCATATGCCGCTTCATTTCTGTCTTTAACCTTGGCAGATTTTTCCATATGCTTTATGTAGCTTTCCCAATCGACCCCGTCATCTTTTTTATCTACTTCAAGAAGTGGATTTTTCTCTTCCTCTGTTTTTATCTCTTCCTCTATCTCAGCTCTGCTCATATTCAGAATATTAAGGGACTGTTTAAGCTGCATATTCATTACCAGCTTTTGCGATTGAGTCAGCTCCAGACTATTTTTATACACTGTTGTCACCTCCCATAATTTCCCCTATTTTTTATATTATAAATGTCCTTTAATATTTTTTATATTTTATATGTATTTAATAAATATTATATATTATTTCCGGTGTTTTAAGTATATATATAGAATATAAAAATTATATTATTAATTTTATCTATCATATTTCCTATAATCGCAAAATAAAGGAGATATCAAACCTGACCGTCAAGGCGTATATCCCCTATTATTTAATAATTACTATGAAATTTTATATTGTAAAAACAATTACATTTCTTTAAGTATTTCGAGAAGCTCGTCTTCAGTATAATTATATTTTTTACTGCAGAACTGGCATGTAACTTCTGCCTCGTGGTCTTCTTCTATTATTTCTGCTAAAGATTTTTTACCCATGGCTATAAATGCTTTTTTAACTCTGTCCTTAGAACATACGCATCTGAAGCCAACTTCTACTTTATCAAGTATTGTAGGATTTAATCCATTTAATACAAGTTCAAGCACATCTTCTGGTTCAAGACCTTCTCTGTACATTTCTGTTATTGATTTCATTTTACCTATATTCTGTTCAAGCTGAGATATAGTTTCTTCAGTTGCATCAGGCATAAGCTGAACTATAAATCCGCCTGCATGTTCAACTTCGTAATGAGTAGTATAAACTCCAAGTGATACTGCTGATGGAGTCTGTTCTGAAGCTGTGAAGTAGTATGTAAAGTCTTCAGCTATTTCTCCTGTAACTATTGGAGAAACTCCGTTTACAGGATCTCTAAGTCCTAAATCCTTTATAACTTTTATTGTACCATCGTTTCCTACAGCACCTGCAACATTAAGTTTTCCATTTGGATAGTTTTCTACCTCAACATCAGGGTTTGAAACATAACCTCTTACAAATCCATGCGCATCTGAAGTTGCAAGTATTGTTCCTATTGGCCCTCCACCTTTTACTATAGATGTAAGCTCATCACCTTTGTTTTTCATCATAAGTCCCATCATTGATGTAACTGTAAGTGTTCTACCAAGAGCTGCTGTTGCAACTTTTGATGTACCGTGAGCTTCTCTTGCTGCTTCTACCATATCTCTTGTCTTTGCAACAAATGCCCTTACTTCTCCATTTGCAGAAGTGGCTCTTATTACATAATCGTTCATATATATTCCTCCAAATTATTTTTTTAGTTTACGACAGTCTTTTATCTGCCCTCTATATATACCGTTAATTCGGTTTAATACTATTTTCTACCCACAAAGAATATTCTTTCAGAATCTTTTGAAGGAGCTTCAAATTTAAAGTCTCCGTATGCCTTTATTCCCTTAAATCCTGCATCCTTAAGTTTGTCCTTTATATCCTCTTCTGTGTATGCTCTCTGCTGGTGAGTTTCTAAAAATCTGTCAAATTTTCCATTTTCGTCTTTTACAAAGAATGCAAGTTCCATTTCGACAAGATCTTCTTCAGGATCAAAGTAGTTCTGCCACATATACGCTACATCTTCTCTGTTTTCACCGTATATATTATTTCCAAGAATCTTTGATAATTTATAGTATGAGCTTATATCGAATATAAATATACCGTCTTCTTTAAGATGGTCATATACTGTTGAGAATATATTTTCAAGATCATCATCATACGTTATATAGTTGAATCCATCGCACGCGCAAAGTACGCAGTCAAGATTCGGAACATCAAAATCAAGTTCTGCTATATCCTGCTGAAGAAGTACAAGCTGAACACCTTCTTTTTCAGCCTTTTCCATTGCAACCTCAAGCATTTCCGCTGATATATCTATTCCGGCTATATCGTATCCTTTTTTAGTAAGTGGTATAGTCATATTTCCTGTTCCACATGCAAGTTCTAATATATTCTGAACCTGTGCACCCTCACTTTTTATAATATCTTCAACATATTCAACCCATTTATCATAATTCACATCATCCATAAGTTCATCATATATATATGCAAAATCTCTGTACTGATCCATAATTTCTCTCCTAACACCAATAATTATTATCTAAAAAAATATTATAACACAAAAAATCAGATTTCTTTATAATTATATATTGTTAATATCTTATTTTACTACAATCCTGCAAAAATAAAAAAAGGAGCTATTTTTCTATTAAAGAAATGACAACTCCCTTATTTATAATTTATTGTATTTTTATATTTACATAAATTCTATTTTAATATTCCTTTATATAAAATCAGCTTTCTGTATACTTCAAGAGCGTTCATAAGTATCTTTTCATCAAAGTCAAATTTTTCGTCATGAAGCCCCGCTGTAAATCCTCTTTCTTCATTTCTGGATCCTATATAGAAGAAGAATCCCGGTGTTTCTCTCTGATAGCATGAAAAATCCTCTGCTCCCATCTGAGCTTCCATATATTCAAGATTGTCATCTTTGAGAGCCTCTCTGAATTCTTCATACATTGCACTATCATTTACAACAGCACAGCAGTCGCTGTAAATAGACACCTTTACCTCGCATCCGTATTTTAATTCCACGCCCTTACATATTTCTTTTATTCTTGATACTATTTTTTCGTATACTTCATCTTTAAAACATCTTATAGTACCTTCAAGATTTACACTTTCAGCAACTATATTTCTTCTTGCACCACCGCTTATTTTTCCTATTGTTATAACAGCGTTATCTATAGGACTTATATTTCTCGATACTATTGTCTGAATAGCCGCTATTATATCAGCTGCTATTATTACTCCGTCTATACCGTTCTGTGGCATTGCACCATGTGCACTTTTTGATTTTATGGATATATCGAGTTCACCTATATTTGCCATAAAGAATCCGTCTTTTATTCCTATTTTACCTTCATCAATTCCAGGAAATACATGAAGTCCGTATATTTCTTCTATTCCATAATGTTCTAATATGCCCTGTTTTATCATTTCATCAGCGCCACCAGGTCCTTCTTCTGCCGGCTGGAATATAAATACAAAATCGCTTTCTAATTTATCTTTATTATCGTTTATATATTCCACAAGACCAAGTAATATACTTATATGTCCGTCATGTCCGCAAAGATGCTTTACAGTCCCGTCAGCAGACATAAGGCCGTCTATATCAGCTCTGAATGCAGTAGTCTTTTTAGAATTTTTACCCTTTATTATTCCTGCTATTCCTGTTTCAAGCCATTCATCATATTTTATATTCATCTCATCAAGGCATTTTTTTATATATGCTGATGTTTTGAATTCTTTTCTTCCCTCTTCTGCTATTTCATGAAGGTTCTTTCTATGGCTGTATACCCTGTCTTTTAAATACATTATATCTTCCATCTGATTTCTGCCTTTCATTTCAAATTTTATATATTAATTTCCGTTTAACTTATGTAAAATATCCTTTTTACTCTTTATCCAAAGCCCCTTTATATTCAAGTATTGATATATATGCATTAAGCGCATTCATAAATATCTTTTCATCAAAGTTGAATTTTAAGCTATGAAGTCCGTTTATATATCCCTTTTCTTCGTTTCTCGCGCCAAGCATGAAGAAAATTCCCGGAACCTGTTCCTGATAGTATGAGTAATCCTCAGATATCATAAGTGGATCAAGTATTATTATTTTATCTTTTCCAACGGCTTCTATAAATTCTCTTGTCATTTCCTTATCGTTGTTAACTGGATGATAGTCATCTCTTATAGTAACCTTTATATCGCAGTTATATGCCTTTGAAAATCCATCTGCCATTTCATAGATTCTTCTTTTCAGCATAGCGTATATGTCTGGTTTAAAGCATCTTACCGTTCCCTCCATATGTACATTCTCAGCTATTGTATTTCTCCTTGAACCGCCATCTATTTTTCCTATACTAAGAACAGCATTTTCAAGTGGAGATACATTTCTTGAAATTATGCTCTGAAGTGCATTTACAAAAGATGAAAATACAGCTATTGCATCTGTTCCCTTTTCAGGACTTGCTCCATGTGCACATTTTCCTTTTATATCTATTTCAAAATCACCTATCTGTGCCATAAAATATCCTTCTCTTATACCAATTTTTCCCTCTGGTATTTCAGGATATACATGAAGTCCGTATATCATATCGACATCGTATGCTTTTAAAACACCTTCTTCTATAAGTGCCTCTGCCCCACCAGGACCTTCCTCTGCCGGCTGGAATATAAATACAAAGTTATCGTTAAGTCTTTCCCTGTTGTCATTTATAAACTCTGTAAGACCCAATAATATACTTGTATGTCCGTCGTGTCCGCAAAGATGCTGTATTCCATTTTCAGTTGTAAGCCCGTCTATATCAGCTCTGAATGCTATTGTTCTTTTAGGATTTTTACCTTTTATTATTCCTGCAGTACCAGTTCCAAGCCATTTATCATACTTAACACCCATTCTGTCAAGCTGCTCTCTTATATAGATAGATGTTCTGAATTCTTTTCTTCCTACCTCTGCTATTTCATGTAAAACTTTTCTATGTCCATAAACACGTTCTTTTAAATAAAGATGCTCTTTCAAGTATTTCACCCCATTTTCCGTATTAGTATTATATTATTAACAGATGTATTTAAAATCTAATTAACATCCATTTTCAGTTACAATTTTATTCTATAATAACACTACTTTTTTTCAAAATAAAGGATTTTATCAAACTTTTATATACTATATGTAGATAATGATGTTTAAATGTGTATAATTTTATTTTTTAAATCCTTCCTGATCAATTTTTTTATTTTTTATCAACAAGCTGATTAAATAAACATCTTCATGGTTTTTAATTTTAAAATAAAAAAAGCACCCTGTATAAAGGATGCTTTTTATTTTATCTGTTAAATCAGATTTTTTTAATATAAAACTAACAAGTCCAGAAGTGTTTAGCAAGTCCGCCTTTTGCTGTTTCTTTATATTTATCATGCATATCAAGACCTGTTTCTTTCATTGTTTCAACAACCTGGTCAAGAGATACTGAATGTTCTCCATCAGTTATAAGCGCATATTTAGCAGCGTCAAATGCTCTCTGTGCTGCCATTGCATTTCTTTCTATACAAGGTATCTGAACATATCCATGTACAGGGTCGCAAGTCATTCCAAGATGATGTTCAAGAGCTATTTCAGCAGCATATTCTATCTGGTCTATATTTCCACCTTTAAGATATGCAACTGCAGCTGCTGCCATTGAACATGCGGCACCTACTTCACCCTGACAACCTACTTCCGCACCTGATATTGATGCATTTGTTTTTATTATATCTCCTATTATTCCTGCAACTATTATTGCTTCATTTATCTGTTCATCAGTAAGATTTTCATAATCTTTTAGTGCAAAGAATATACCAGGAAGTACACCTGCAGATCCACAAGTTGGAGCTGTAACTATTATATTACCTGATGCATTCTGTTCTGATGCAGCAAGTGCATAAGAATATACAAGAGTTGAGAAGTCATTTGTTTCCTGATATTTTCTGAAAAATGTACTTGCTCTTCTTTTAAGAAGTAATTTTCCTGGTATTATTTCATCAGTAGCAAGACCTTCATCTATTGATTTTTTCATTGCTTCTCTTATTTTGTTTATGTGGTCCATTATATCCTTGTCTTCGTTTTCAAGTGCAAAATCAACTAAATTTTTATTGTTATCTTTACACCATTTAACTATTTCATCCATATTTGAAAGAGGATATGTTTCTTTTACAGCAGATGTAGCTCTTTTACCTTCTTCTGCTAAAGAACCACCACCTACTGAGAAAACTTCCCAGTCATTTGTTACATTTCCATCAGAATCAAGTGCTTCTAATTTCATTCCATTTGGATGGAATTCTTTTATTATATCTTCTCTCCATACTATTTCAACATTTTTAGGTTTCATAGTTTTTATTATTATATAGTCAGTAAGATGTCCTTTACCTGTTGCTGCAAGACTTCCATAAAGTGTTGCTCTATAGCTTTCTGCATTTGGATTTTCGTTTTTGAATTTCTCAGCTGCTCTCTGAGGCCCCATTGTGTGTGAACTTGAAGGGCCATTCCCTATTTTATAAAGTTCTTTTAAAGTATCCATATATTTCCTCCTATTAAAACTCATGTGCCCCTGCACATTTTACTACAATGTATATTATACATAATTTTTGTTAAAAAAACTCCTTAATTTAACAATATAATACTTGTCTTTCTTTTCTAAATTATCTAACAAATTTTACTATTTATATTGATTTTTTATTATGGATGTATTATGATTTTATTTAATAGAATTTAATATACTATAACCTGGGTAGAGGAGCTTTTATTATCAGTATTTCGTATCAGCTGGCAGGCGTTTAAAACGAAAAAAAGGAATATAAGCCGAAGAACTACAACCGCACATTGTATTTCTGGGACAACATATAATATATGTTGTACTGTCACTTATAATGGTGTTGAGCTACAAGGTTTACTTTGTTTTTCAAACATTTATTTATTGACGTATAAAGTATTCCTTTGTACGTCTTTTGTATTAAAGGGGTATATTATTTTATTAACAAAAGATTTAATACTTACTTAGAAACAGGAGATAGAATATTAAAATTATTGTATAATAATTAATGAGGTGATTTTTTATGAAAAAAGTAAATTTAGCAGTAGTTGGTGCTACTGGAATGGTTGGAAGAACATTCCTTAAAGTATTAGAAGAAAGAGACTTCCCTATAGAAAATTTATATCTTTTCTCATCTTATAGATCAGCAGGTTCTAAAGTTGAATTTGCAGGAAAAGAATATACTGTTGAAGAACTTACTGAAGATTCTTTCACTGGAAAAAACATACAGATTGCATTATTCTCAGCTGGAGGAAGTATAAGTGCAAAATTCGCTCCTATAGCTGCTGAAAATGGCGCTCTTGTTGTAGATAACTCAAGTAACTGGAGAATGGATCCAGATGTTCCACTTGTTGTTCCTGAAGTTAACCCAGAAGCAATAGCAGAACATAAAAAAGGAATAATAGCTAACCCTAACTGTTCTACAATACAGGCTATGCTTCCTTTAAACCCACTTAGAAAATACGGCCTTAAGAGAATAGTTTACTCTACTTACCAGGCTGTTTCTGGTTCAGGAGTTAAAGGAGTTAAAGACCTTGAAGAAGGTATGAATGGTCATCCAACAGGATTTTATCCACACCAGATTTCATACAACTGCCTTCCTCATATAGATTCATTCCTTGACAATGGATATACTAAGGAAGAAATGAAAATGATAAATGAAACAAGAAAAATATTCAGCGATGATTCAATAAAAATAACAGCTACAACTGTCAGAGTTCCTGTTAAAAATGCTCATAGTGAATCAATAAACCTTGAATTCGAAAAACCTTTCGATCTTGATGAACTTAAAGCTGATTTAGCATCTCAGGAAGGTCTTGTAGTAATGGACAATCCTGCAGAAAATGTATACCCTACAGCTGTTGAATGCGATGGACACGATGAAGTATTCGTTGGTAGAATAAGAAGAGACTTCAGCGTTGATAACGGAGTAAACCTATGGGTTGTAGCAGATAATATAAGAAAAGGTGCCGCTACAAATGCTGTACAGATAGCTGAAAAAGCATTAGAAATGGAACTAGTATAACAGAACATATGATATAATATAATTAGTGAAGTATGACTTCACTTAACCGCGTATTTTACGCTAATACCAAATTGAAAAGAGGTTGATTTTATGTTATTTAAAGGATCTGCGGTGGCGCTTGTAACGCCATTCACAAAAGAAAACACGGTAAACTTTGATAAACTTGCTGAACTTATAGAATATCACATTGAAAATGGAACAGACGCAATAGTATCTTGTGGTACTACTGGTGAAGCTACTACAATGTCTGATTCTGAAATACTTGACACAATAGAGTTTACAGTTAAAAAGGTTGCTGGAAGAATTCCTGTTATAGCTGGTACAGGTTCAAATAATACTATGCATTCAGTTGAACTTAGTAAAAAAGCTGAAGCTCTTGGAGCTGACGGACTTCTTATAATAACACCTTATTACAATAAGGCTAACAAATCAGGTCTGAAAAAACACTTCCTTACAATAGCAGAAAGTGTAAACATACCTATAATACTTTACAACGTTCCAGGAAGAACTAATATGAATATAGCTCCTTCACTAATCGCTGAACTTGCTCAGGTTCCTAATATAGTAGCTGTTAAAGAAGCAAGTGGGGATTTAGGACAGGTTGCTGAAATAGCAAAACTTGTTCCAGATGATTTCGCTATATACTCAGGAAATGACGATACGATACTTCCACTATTATCTTTAGGTGGAAGCGGGGTAATATCTGTTTTAGCTAACGTGTGCCCTAAAGAAACTCATGACCTTGTAGCAAAATTCTTTGAAGGTGATGTTGAAGGCTCAAGAAAAATACAGCTTGAACTTGACTCTCTTATAGCTGCACTATTCATAGAAGTAAATCCTATACCTGTAAAGACTGCAATGAATCTTCTTGGTTTCGAAGTTGGAGAGCTTAGACTTCCACTAGATAACATGGATCCTGCAAATCTTGAAGTTCTTAAAAAAGAACTTATAAACGCAGGTCTTAAGGTTCAGGCTTAATTTTTAGGAGGATAAATAATGCTTAAAGTAATATCTACCGGTTATGACGGTAAAATGGGAAAAATAGTTGCTGATACAGTAAGAGCTGACGAAAACTGCGAACTTGCATTTGTTCAGGCAAGAAATGCTTCTGACTGTGCTCACGACGTAAAAATATTTGAAAATCTTGCAGACTGCGACGAAAAAGCAGATGTTATGATAGACTTCTCTCATCATGCAAATCTTGATAATACATTAGGATATGCACTTAGAACAAAAACTCCGATAGTAATAGCTACTACTGGATTCAATGATGAAGAATTAGACAGAATACACGAAGCTGCAAAAGAAATCCCTGTATTCCTTTCATACAATATGTCACTTGGTGTAAACATACTTGTTAAACTTGTAAAGGAAGCTGCAAAGGCTCTTAAGGGATTTGATATAGAAATAATAGAAAAACACCACAACAGAAAAGTAGACGCTCCAAGTGGTACTGCTATAATGATAGCTAACGGTGTTAAGGAAGTTCTTCCTGAATCTAATATAGTAAACGGAAGATCTGGAAGAAGCTGTAAGAGACAGCCTGGAGATATAGGAATAAGTGCTGTAAGAGGTGGAACAATAGTAGGAGAACACGATGCTCTATTCGCTGGAGATAGTGAAACTGTTACAATAAGCCATCAGGCACAGTCTCGTCAGATATTTGCAAATGGTGCTCTTGCCGCTGCAAAATTCCTTGCAACTAAAGAAGCAGGTTTCTATAACATGGACGATATGCTTAAATAAGACTTTTAATAAATTTTATATAATAAATCAGGGCGGGCAGATTACCCGCCCTGTTTAAAGAATGTCTGAAATGGGTATTTAATACCCGTAAAATATAAAGTAAATAAAAAATGATAGGAGAAATAATATGGTAAACTTAAATGATGCTTACGAAATAGCAAGATACATAAAAGAAGTAACTAAAAAAACACCTGTTAAAGTATATGTTAATACTACTTCTGAAATTAAATTTGCTGATTCTGATGAATACACAGTATTCGGAAACGGAAATTCTTTAATAATAATAGGTGACTTCGACGCTATAAATGCAGAACTTGAAAAAAACAAAGCTGCTATAAAAGATACTCATGTAGAATATGACAGAAGAAATTCTGCTATACCTCTAAAAAATACTCTTCATGAATCTGCAAGAATAGAACCAGGTTCACTTATAAGAGATATGGTTACAATAGAAAAGAACGCTGTTGTAATGATGGGTGCTGTTATAAACATAGGAGCAGTTGTTGGTGAAGGTTCTATGGTAGACATGAACGCTGTTATAGGTGCAAGAGGTACTCTTGGTAAAAACGTTCATCTTGGAGCAGGGGCAGTTGTTGCCGGTGTTCTTGAACCACCTTCAGCAGATCCAGTTATAGTTGAAGATAATGTTATGATAGGTGCAAATGCAGTTATACTTGAAGGAGTTAGAATAGGAGAAGGTGCTGTTGTTGCAGCTGGTTCTGTTGTTACTCAGAATGTTCCTGCAGGTGCTGTTGTTGCAGGTTCTCCAGCTAAAGTAATAAAAATGAAAGATGAAAAAACTGAAGAAAAAACAAAACTTATGGAAGATTTAAGACAGCTTGACTAATCTTTTAATATTTGAATTAATCTCTGCCCTGTAAATTACAGGGCAGTTTTTTTATTCTAATCTTTGTTTATATTTTAATTTTTTATTTAATATCTTGTATTATTTTTATCTTAATTATATATATTACACTAATCTACTAAACTACATCTCTTCAGTTTGATATAATATTTACAATTTATAAGATAAATATAAAACTATTTAAATGATATTACTCAAATTCTATATTTTGAAGCAAAACATACCGTCTGATATAGTATTCTTATTTCTATGTACTAACATTCTATAAAATGTTACTATATATTTAGAGTATATTTATTTAAATATTCAATTATTTTGTCTAGGGGGTAATAAAGATGATTAAACTTATAGTATGCGGATATAATGGCGCAATGGGAAAAATGCTTCAGGAATGTATCGGAAAAGATGCTGATGCACAGCTTGTTGCAGGTGTGGCAAGATCCGCTGAAACAGGTACTTTTGATGGAGATATAAAACTTTTCCATACTTTTGATGACTGCGATGTGGACGCAGATGCAATAATAGACTTCTCTCATCCTGGAAACTTAGATGCAATGATAAGATATTCAAGAAAAACCAAAACTCCTGTGGTAATAGCTACAACAGGTTTTGACGATGAACAGAATGCTGCAATAGAAGAACTTGCAAAAGAAGTTCCTGTTCTGCTTTCTCACAATACATCAGTTGGTGTAAATGTATTAATAGAACTTGTAAAAGAAGCCTCTAAGGTTTTAAATGGCTTTGACATAGAAATAATAGAAAAACATCACAATAGAAAAGAAGATGCTCCTAGTGGCACTGCTAAAATGCTTATAAATTCTATAAAAGAAGTTCTTAATGAATCTAATGAAGTATTCGGAAGATCTGGTAGAAGCTGTAAAAGACAGCCTGGTGATATAGGTGTAAGCTCTGTAAGAGGTGGAAACATTATATCAGACCACGATGTTCTGTTCTGCAGTGATAGCGAAGTAGTTACAATAGCACATCACGCACAGTCTAATGCAATATTTGCTGAAGGTGCTATACAGGCAGCAAGATTTTTAGTTGAAAATCCAGCCGGAATGTATGAAATGAAAGATATTCTTTAATTAAAAGTTATATATTTATATGAATTAAATAAAGCAATAAAAAAGCCACCTGAGATAACATTATCTCAGATGGCTTCTTTTGTTTATATTTATACAATTATTTATCTGTCTTCATCAGTTACATTGAATATGTACGGTACATTTCTATACACGTCTCCGCAGTCAAATCCGTATCCAACGACAAATTTATCATCTATTTCATATCCTTTGTAATCAGGTACTAGTTCAACCTTTCTTCTCGAAGGTTTATCTAATAGTACACAGCTTTTTATACTCTTAGGTTTTTTCTTCTTAAGGTGCTCAAGAACAAAGTTCATAGTTGTAGCACTATCAGTTATATCATCCACAACTAAAACATCATATCCTTCTATATCAACAGTTACATCTGATGATACCTTTACCTTCCCACTCGTTTCCATTGAGTCACCATAACTTGAAGTAGTCATAAAGTTTACCCTAAGTGGAAGATCTATATTTCTTATAAGGTCCGCACAGAATATAAAACTTCCTCTTAATAAGGCAACTACCATAAGGTTTTTGTCTTTATAATCTTCTTCTATCTGTTTTCCCAGTTCTCTTACTCTTGAAGCTATTTCTTCTTCAGAGTACATTGTTTCCCATTTTTTCTTACTTATATCCATTCTTTTTCCTCCATATAAATCATATTCCGTATAAATCATATACAAACTATTTTATATTAATATGGATATTTTTTCAACAATACAATTTATTTTATATTATTAATTATATAGCTTTATTCATTTTATTCATAACATCTAGTATAACGTTGTCAGTAACAGACATTCCTGCGTCACCTATCTGTCCTAAAGCTCTAACACTTTCATCAACGTCTCTTCCTACTATTCCGTTTAACTGTGGAACTATACAACCTCTTTTTGCAAGAAGTGCATTCTGTACAGCTGCTGATGATGCAGTAGCAAGTTTACAAGCACAGCCTGGTTTTGCACCGTCGCATATCATACCACTAAGGTTAGCTATCATATTCTGCATAGCTCCCTCTATCTGAGAAAGTTCAGCATTCATTAACCAAGATAATCCTGCTGTACAACCTATTGCTGCAGCAACACCACATCCACACATTGGAGAAAGTCTTCCTGTGAAATTCTTTATGTATGAAGTTACTATATGTGATATAGCAAGTGCTCTTGCTGTTCTTTCATCGCTTTCGTTATTTCTTTCAGCATATGCTGATATTGGAAGTATAGCAGTAAGACCGTGGTTACCACTTCCACTTGAACTCATAACTGGTAATTTAGCACCAGACATTCTTGCATCAGAGGCTCCTGTTGTAAGCATTACTGAGTAGTTTACAAGGTCGTTTCCAAGTTCTCCTTCTTCTATTGCTTTTTTCATTCCGTATCCTACACCGGCACCTAATTTTTCACTTAGACCAACTTTAGCCATTGCTCTGTTCATTGTTATACCTTCAAGTAGGAATTCTATATCTTCAAAGTCCATTCCTTCTACGTTGTGTACTATTTCAGCAACTGTAGCTTTGTCCATTAATGTTTCTTTTCTTTCTTCTTTAACCTCAACAGCTTCTTCTTTTGGTTCGTTATCAAGTATAACTTCACCGTCTTTTGCTATATATGTAAAGTTGTCGTGTCTTCCTCTTATTTTAACTGTTACTTCATGTTCTGCACCTTTTAACTGAACTTCTATGAATATTTTATCTCCTGCATCGTATGGTTCTACAGATATTACATGTTCTTCAAGGTATTTTTCTGATTCTTTAACTTCTTCTGCTGAAAGTCCTTCAAGTACGTTAAGACCGTCTGAAGATTTTCCACCTATTATACCCATGCAGGCTGCAACTTTTAGTCCTAATATTTTACTTCCTGGTATTCCAACACCCATACCGTTTTTGAATATGTTAGGGCTTACAAGCATTTTATTTTCTGTTACTTCTTCACCTAAAACTTCTTTGGCTTTTGCACATGCTAATGCTAATGCAACTGGTTCTGTACATCCAACAGCAGCTTTTACTTCATTTCTTAATAAAACAACTAATTCTTTTCTTATATCTCTCATAATTAAATCCTCCATAACCTTTTATTTTTTATCTCAAGTTTTTATTATCATAATTTATTTAGTCACCTTATATATAAGCACATGCCGTGCCAATGTATGTTTTTATTCTTGAAAATTTTATAAATCATTGAAATTTCAACATTTATTTTTCATATTTTTTTATTTTATTGATTTTTTCATTTTTCAACAGAGTATTATATGATTCTCTTTTTCTCATTTTCGCAATAAAAAAATCTCATTTTGATATTTTTTATCATTTTGAGATTTTTTATCTGATTATTTATAATATTAAAACAATATATTTATACTATTTTAATGTTTATTTTACTGTTATTTTATACTATATTTTTCTATTTTTCTGTAAAGTGTAGCCCTTGAAATTCCAAGTGCTGCAGCAGCAAGCTCCTTATCGCCCTTATATTTCGAATATTTTTTCAGAGCCTTTATTATCTCTGTTTTTTCAATATCCTCAAGCTTATTTATTGTATCATCTTCTTCATATTCCGTTAATTTTTTTTCATGTATTATACTGTCTGGTATTACATCAGCTGTTATTGTATTTCCCTGTGTCATATTTACACTGTATTCTATAATATTCTGAAGTTCCCTTACATTACCTGGCCAGCTATATCTGCATAGCATCATAAGAGCCTCATTATTTATATATGTAACATTTTTTTCAAGTTTATTTGAGTAATCCTCTATCATGTGGTTTATTAAAAGTGGAATATCCCCGTTTCTGTCTCTCAGACTTGGAAGTCTTATAGGTATTACATTTAATCTGTAATAAAGATCCTCTCTGAATTTTCCCTCTCTTACCATTTCTTCAAGATTTTTATTAGTTGCCGCAATTACCCTTACATTAACCGCTACATTTGATTTTCCACCAACTTTGTTTATCTCACCTTCCTGAAGTACTCTCAGAAGTTTTGCCTGAAGATGCAGGCTCATATCCCCTATTTCATCAAGGAATATACTTCCATTATGTGCAATTTCAAACATACCAAGCTTTCCACCTTTTTTAGCTCCTGTAAAAGCTCCCTCTTCATATCCAAAAAGCTCACTTTCAAGAAGACTTTCAGGTATGGCAGCACAGTTTACAGAAACAAAAGGATTATCAACTCTTCTACTATGATTGTGTACAGCCCTTGCAAATAACTCTTTACCTGTACCACTTTCTCCTGTTATAAGGACAGTAGAAAAAGTAGACGCGGCCATTATTGTTTCCTTTTTTACCTTCTTCATGGCTTCACTTTCACCTATTATACTGTCTATCATTATTCTATAATCTTTATTCATTTTATTATAGTTTGTTATAGCCTCTGTCTTGTCTGTAAAATCAAGTACATATCCCTTTAGTTCGTTGTTAAGAGTTACCTTTCCTATGTTATATATACCCTTTGTATTACTTCCATTTATCCTGCATCTATAATAAAAACTGCTGTTTCCTTTTTTTACATTCTCAAGCTCTTTTTTCTTTATAAACTTCAGTTTTTCAAATATTATCTCTCCAGTTATGTCATTCTTAAATCCAAACATTCTTTTGAACTTTATATTATATTTGTCTATTTTTCCATTTACATCTATTGAAACAACTGCTTTATCCATATTATCTACAAGTGTTTCAAGTTTCTTTTTTTCAAGATCAAGCTCATATGATTTTATTTTTGCTTTTAATTTTCCAGATAGAAGATCTGCCATCTTAACAAGAAAATTTTTCATTTCCTCCCTGTTTTCTTCCATTCTTATTCTCTGCTCTTTTGAAAATGCAATCAGGCCTATTACCCCATATGATTTTCCATCATATATTATAGGACAGCATACCTCTCCAGACTCATTACATTTTAAAAACATATTACATTCCCTGCATATTTTATTCTTTTCCGGATTATCTATTATTATTATTTTATTATCACGCAGAGATTTTCTAAATGCATATCCGTTTATTTTCTCGCCTATCTTGCTTATATATTTCCCGGTACCTGCTATTCTTATGAGATTTTCATCTACAATAGTAACATCTATTTTTAAAACAGCCTCTATTGCATCGGCTATTTTTTGAATGTCCTCTTTTATACAACTCAAATCTATTATCATAAACCTACCCCCAGAATATATTTTCACACCTTTATTTGTTAAATTCTATTATCGCCATCTAAATATTTTGCGACCTCATCGCCTTTTTTCTGTATTAATATACTTTTTATATTTTTTAATTCCATATATATTTTATTAAGAGTAAATTGTATCGAAATCAGTATTATAAATAGCATCACAAGTGTTATTATTTTATAGTCAATCATCTTTCTATTTCCTCCCTGTTAATCTATATATATATTTTATATTTATTTATAATAATTTTCTATATTATTTTAAAAATAAAAAAGACCCGGATATACCAGGTCTTGAACAAAATTCTCTTTATTTATTATTTATATTAAAAATACTGAATAATTCCGATTTGTCATAAAAATTATCTATATTAATATACTATATAGTTTTCCTATATTTTATATCACTATTAATAAATTATACCCTTTTTTTGGCTATATAAAGATATCTGTAATTATTAAATGCCTCTACGTAACCATCAAAGCTAAGTTCAGAGAAGATATCCTTTATATCACTTGGATAGAAGTGATTTCCACATAATCCGCATATTTTTCTCTTTACATATCTCATTTTGTTTTTTATATTATTAAGATCAAAATCCTCTAATATTAGTTCTCCGTCATCTTTTAAAACCCTGCTTATTTCAAGAGAAGCTTTTTTATAGTTTCCTATACAGTTGAACTGTTCCATAACTATAACCTTATCAAAGTAATTATTAGCAAATGGAAGATATTCAAGATTTCCCTTAACAAAATTACAATTTTCATTATGAACTAGTGCATAGCATACATCTTCATAATTAGTATTTTCAAGAATTGTAACATTTACACCTGCAAGTCTTAGCTCTTTCCCAAGTACGCCTATATCTCCAGCAAGAAGAACTTTTTCACCAATATTATAGTTTATTCTTCCCAAAAAATCGTTTAAACTTTCATTCTTATTCCAAGAATGAAAAACTGTTCTACTCACGACCTTCACCCCTTTAACAAAAAAATAAAACATTAAAATATAAATAAAAATCAACCTGATTTAACTCCACAAATTAGATTATATAGCCTATATATAAAGTATTCAATAGATAAGAAAAAGATTTAAATATTCAAAAAAAATCACTATTTTGTATATAATTAATCATTTCTATTATTTTATTTTTTATTAAATATAAAATAATAGAATATATTTTTAATATCATATATAGCCTTTAATTTTCAAAGGCTATATATGATAAGTTTTCTGTGTAATCGTTTAAAATATCTACTTAGATAAATATAAACTCTATACTTTGTAATTAATTCAGATCATAAAAAAAGTACCGTTTTACTGAGATTTCCCAGTAAAACGATACTTGAATTTTCTTGTTTATTCGCTATAAATTATAACTAATTATTAGTTTTTCTTTAAAGCTGGTTTTAAAAGAGTAGTTGAAGTGTAAAGTATTACTAAAACAACTAGAACTTTTAATATATCCATTGGTAAAGATTTTACTATGTATGCAGCTATGAATACACCTATAACCCCACCTATTGTTATAGCTAAAGAAGCTTTTCTTGGGAACTGTCCTTCTTTTATGAACTTAGCAGATGCTATTGGCATTAATACTGCACAAGAACCCATCATTATTGGGAATGCAACTTTTGGAGACATTCCTAAGAAGTATACAAGTGCCATACATGGAGCATATAGACCTATACCAGCTGTCATTAATGCACCGAATATGAAGTTACCAACTATACCTATTACAAGTTTAACTCCACTTAGTCCTATAGCGTCTCCACCACCTGGCATTAAGTTAACCCATGGTAGACCTAAGAACATTAATACTGCTGTAGCAAGTAATGCTATACCCATAACTAACTGAACTTTCTTTTCATCCATTTTAGATATTATACCTGCACCTATGTATGAACCTACACCAGCTGCTGCTAGCATTGTTATTAAAGTTATTGGTTCAACTTCTATTGTAGTTGTGAATATAAGTGCTTCTGTTACAACTGGTATACAGCAACTTACGTTAAGCATACCTGGTATTTTTTTATCTGGTACATTTAATTTAGATACTCTTGACATTGCTATTATTGGAGCGAATGATCCTATTCCTAGAGTATCGAAGAAGTTTGCTATGAATCCTATAATTCCTGGTTTAACCCAACTCTGTTCATCGGCCATGAATTCTTCAGTGCCCTGAGTTGCTTTGTAGTCTCTTGCGAACTGAACTGCGAATATTGCAGTTAGTACACCTAATACGGCTCTAACTATATTTACCATATCAGTACCTCCCACTTTTAAATTTTCTTTAAATATTTTAAAATTTCACTATGGAATGGCTGATAGCCATCCCATAGTGAATTATTTAAACTAAACTATTACCATCTGATTTATTTTGTTCTATTTCTTAATTATTTTAATAAGAAACCATGTTTAACTGGGTCATCTTCGTCTATTAAGAAGTTGTTGAATCCAGTCATGTATGCAGAACCTGTTATCTTAGGTAGAACTGCATCGTAGTCACCAACTTTAGTAGTTCCTACTATTTCACCTTCGAATAGAGTTCCTAATATACTTTCGTATACGAATTTTTCGCCTTCTTTAAGTTCTCCTCTAGCATGTAAAGTAGCTAATTTAGCACTTGTACCAGTACCACATGGAGATCTGTCAACCTGTCCCTGTCCGAATATAACAACGTTTTTGTAAGTTGCTTTTGGATCAGTAGCTTCATCCCATATTTCAACTAGGTCTACAGTTTTTATATGTTCTAGAGTTGGATGCTGTATTTCTATCTGTTCGTTTATTATGTCTCTTAATTCCATTGCTAAGTCAGTTAATTTGTTAGCATTTTTAGGTAATATTTCTAATCCTAACTGTTTTGCGTTAACTATAGCGAAGAAAGATCCACCGAATGATATATCGAATTTAACAGTACCTACACCTGGTAGTTCAACTTCCTGGTCTTTTTTATAAAGGAATGCTGGAACGTTGAATATTGAAACAGATTTAACTTTATCATTTTCAACCATTACATCACCTTTTATTATTCCTGCTGGAGCTTCCATAACAACTTTAGTTATAGGTTCTTCCATTGGAACTACACCAGTTTCAACAGCAACAGTCATTGCACCTATTGAACCGTGACCACACATGTTTAAGTATCCGCCACCGTCCATGAATATGATACCGAAGTCAGCATCTGGATCGCAAGGCTGAGTCATAACTGAACCGAACATATCATTGTGTCCTCTTGGTTCAAGCATTATTGCAGTTCTTATATGATCTAGATGATCTTCTAAGTACTGTTTCTTTTCTGGCATTGTGTTACCTTTTATGTGAGGTATACCACCAACAACTATTCTAGTTGCTTCTCCCGCTGTATGAGAGTCTATAGCCTGTATTGTTCTGCTAAATTTCATGACAAATTCCCCCTTAGTTTATATAGCGCTTAGAACGCTTTTTATTTTAAGCCCTTGGGCTTATTAACTTATTGTATATTTTCGGTTAATTATTAAATAAACTATCTTTGTTAAAAAAAACAGTTTTTCTAACTTTTAAAACCTTTTTAAATTTTTAAAAAATTCTTTTTAGGAAAATCCGTATATTTACTTTATTATCTTTCATCTGGATACGTTTTCCCTTTACAACACTATTATATAATAAAAATTATGATTTGTCATGTATATAACAATAATTTTATTATAAATTTTTTTAAAGATTACATACGTTGATCATTAATAATTTTTTTATATAATCGTAGAACCTATTTTCCCTGCTTTCTCATTTTAAGCTTTAGGAATGCAAGAGCTTTTCTAGCGTCCATTTTATCGACGTTATTTTCCCCTACAATTTCAGTTTCTGTACCCGACTCAGATTTATTAATATCAATAATAGTATCCATATATTCGTTTACTACAACGAATTTTGCCGCAGTACCATTGAAAGTAACACCAACAGTTGGTATCCCTCTCTTACCTATTTCTTCAAATGTATTTGCGTAGTCAACGTGTGAGTTTCCCCATCCGTCTGCAGATAGTATTACACCATCAGCTCTCATTGCTTCAAGCCACTGTGCAGCTCTCTGTCCTACGAAATTCTTATATTTATTGTCCTGAGGTGTACCTAATACCATTACACCCATTAAATCTATATCTGTGTCTTCTCCACATATTTCAAGAATAGGATCTCTGAAATGATGAAGTGATGTTTCTTTAGTTGAAGGACCTATACCCATAAAAATTCAACCCCTTCCAATTATACTAATGCTCTAAGAGCACCGTCTCTGTATTCATTTGGAGAAATTATCATTGGTACGTTACACATATCTATGATAGAAGTTCCCCCTTCAAATCCGCTTGGTTCGTCAGAGAACAGCTGATTATCATACATTGCTCCCTGTCCAGCTATCTGTTTTACTATAACAACTTTTTTTGCACCTGGTCTAACTCTATCAAAATATTCATGAGATTCGCTCGCATGACGTCCATCTTCTCTCTTAAGAAGATTTCTTATATCCTGTATAAAGTGATCGCAGGCTCTAAAAGCCGCATTTGGAAGGTGTCTGTCAAATGGAAGACCACCCTTTAAAGTTACATCCATGTGTATTATATAGTCATTTTCAGATGGAGTACCACATTTTCCAAGTACTAACTGTTCTGCAAGTCTACCTTCAGAAGAACCGAATTCATGCATCTGTCTTCCGTCTTCGTCTACTCCAGTAAGCATTACATATACCCCTGTTAGTGTATGAGTAAGACCTTCCCCCATTACACCTAGAACTTTAGTAGATATTGGAATTATGTCCATTATTGTATTTATTTCCCTGTCATACTCTGCAGGGTTTTTAGCTTTTGGTTCGATTATTTCAAGTTTTATGTCTGTTATTAAATCATCAGCGTCGATAAGTTCTTTAACTCTGTCACCTTTAAGTATAAGTTTATTTCCTTTTATTATGACATTTGAGCCTATTTCCACTTCATCAATATGGAATGCTTTTATTGCCAATCTTCTCATTATTTTTTCATCCATAACTTTGTCCACCTTTTTTTAAACCCCCTCCCCGGGCTGCCGGAAAGGGGGTATTTTTATTTAATGGATAAAACCACTAATTAACAATTCAGTTTTAACATTGAATATCTTCTGTTTATATAATTAATTATATAGCAGCGTGGTATTCGAATGGTAATGGAACTATTTTACCTGCTGAAGGTATAGCTATTAACTGTTCTAATGTAGCTTTTAATATACCTGTCTGCATTTCTATGTTGTGAGGTTCACCAGCATTAGCACCCATTGGAACCATTGGAGCAACTGCTCTTGGAGATCCATTCTGTCTAACAACTGGAGGTAAAGCTGCTATTATTATAGTTGGTATACCAGCTTCTTCTATTGCTCTCTGCACGATCACGGCAGTTCTATGGCAAGTACCTCAACCAGCAGTCATAACGACACCGTCAACATTTTCTTCTTTTAATCTAGCTGCTATAGCTGGACCAGTTTCTTCTGTGAATACGTGCTGGTTACCACCACCACCCATGAATGTGTAGTGCATTGGTGCAACAGCTTTTATGAAACCTTCTTTAACAAGTTCGTGTAATCTTTCGATTGGGAACATGCAGTTAACGTCTCTGTTAACGTCAGAGTTATCATATCCACCATGAGATACCATTAATTCAGCTGGAGTAGCTGTATCTGGTACCATTCTGAAGCTTGTATCTCCTGCTAGGTTAAATCTTTCATCAGTTTTTAGATGAACACCTGCTGCTGAAGCTAAAGCTATTGTCATATCTTTTAATTCTTTAGTTACAGGAGTCCAAACTGGTGGAGGTGTTATTGGAACGAATATTTCAGACTGAAGTCCTTTTACTGTTGTAAGACTCATTATACTATCTCTCCCTTCAAATTAAACTTAAATTTAAAATTTATATTTAAGTTTGTTATAAGCATTAGTTAAATTTCTTATTTAGCCTCTTCTTCAATTTCTTTTAGAAGCTGCTTCTTAAGATTTTCTCTTTTTGTTTTTTCAATTCTCGCGAATTTTTCTTTTTCTCTCAGAATGTTGGCTACATGTTCTGCACTAGGTTCTGGACTTAATACCTCAGGATAACTTAGCATAAATCCAACCTCTTGTCCTATTTTAGGTTCGTAGTCAGTTATAAGCATTCTGCTAGGTATTTTGAACTGTCCAAGTCTACCTTTAAGGTCTATAGTGAATGATCCATCATGGATTTCAACTATAACGCCTTCTATGTAAGATTCTGAAGAGATATATTTTAATTTTTCCATTATAAGATACCTCTCTCTAACTTGGTTTAATTGTTCGGTTTATTATTTTTCTATTTCTTTAACTTCTACTACACCAGCTTCTATATCGTCTTTTTCGTAGATTTCTCTTCTCTTCTTAGAAGTTGGTAATACAGTTTCGTTATCTTCTAATTCAACTTTTATTCCTAATTCTTTTTCTATAGCTTCTATGTTGTTTAATTTAACGTTTGGATTCCATTTTCTTTCTGGAGCCTTAACTTCAACACCAGCCATAGCATTCTTAAGCATTGCCATTATTCTTACAGCATCTTCTGGAGATAATGTATTGTTTCCTAGTATTTCGTTTTCTATACCCTGTCTAGATTTGTTGTTGTCTACCATGTGAGTCATGTATTTGTTACCAACAACTAGAGCACCCTGAACAGCACAGTAAGAAACACCAACTACTGGTACTCCTCTCATACCTATCTGTTCTATATGAGATGCGAAGTCTATATGGTTGTTACCGAATCCTTCAGTAGTAACTACAGCACCGTCAACTTCCATAGCTTCAACTAACATACCTAATCTTCTAGATACATAGAATTTTTCAGAGTTAGCCTGTGGAGAACCAACGAATACAACACCTACTAGGTCTATTTCTTCGTCTGCCATTGCTCTAAGAACTAATGGTTCTCTCCAGTAATGTCTAGACATTTCTTTAGAAGCAGGTCCTATACAAGTTAATGCATGTATACCACCGTCTAATACTTCTAATGGAGATAATACAACTGGAACGTTTCCTAAGTCAACGTTAGGTCTAGCACCTAATGTACCAACTGGTTCAGATGGTAATATTAAGTTATCGTGCATTGCACCCTGTCCCATTATTTCTTTAACTATAACAACTTTCTTTTTACCTTCTCTTCTGTACTGATCTATAGTCTGAGTATCAACTACTAGAGCTTCGTCAGCAGCTTTAAGAGCATCTCTTATTTCCTGAGTTATGTAGTCGAAAGCTTTGTGAGCTGCTATAGGTCCTGGTCTTTCCATGTTAGTTCCTTCTTTTATAGTAACCTGACCTTTTATGAATATTTCACCTTTATCAGCTGCACCTGGTCTACCCCACATCATTGTAGTAGACATTTCACCTTCTGAAGAACCGAATTCACCTATCTGAACTCCGTTATCATCAGTTCCTGATAATACCATTACAACACCGTCTATAGTTCTTGTAACACCTTCACCAAGTTCGCAACCTTCTTCTTTAGTTGCTATTGGCTGTATGTCTAGTATTGCTTCTGAGTATTCATTGTATCTATCTGGAGTTATTATTTCTAACTTCATGTCGTGAACTAATTCCTGAGTTTCAACTGCTTCAGCACATAATGCTTCTGGGTTTCTAACTGTTAAAGTAGTTCCTTCTATTTTAGTTTCTTCTCCAAATACAACTTTGTCTATTTTGAAGTGTTTTTTAGTTAAGCTTCTTATTAATTTAGTTTCAGCTTCTTTAGCTTCTGCTACTGCTGGAACTGCTGCTGCTTCTGCAACTGCTGCTGGAGCAACACCCATTGCTGAAGCTATTCCTAAAGGTATTTCAAGATTTATATCTTTTCCTTCTCCTATGTGAAGTTTTAAGCTTCCTGCGTTACCAGCTACTGGAGCAACTGGAGCTACTGGAGCTGCTTCTACTACTTCTTCTTCTTCAACTACTTCTTCTTCAGCTGCTGCTTCACCTGCTGTGAATCCTTCACAGTTATCTGGTGTCATAGCGTTTAATGCATCTAAAGTTTCAGTTAATTTAGCACCTAAAACCTGTCCTATTGTTAAAGTGTTTTCTGGTAGAACTAATAATCCTGATTCAACTAAATCTGGGAATATAGCTGGATCCTCTAAGTTTGATGGTTCTACTACTGTACCCGCTTCAAATCTGCAGCAAGTTACTGCTGGATCATTTGCATGGGCCTGAGCTGTTTCTACAGTTATTGACATAGCAAAATACCTCCTAAATTGTTATTTTTTTCTTCTATATAATCTATGTCCAGCCGCTCTTAATGAATGGTCTGTACTATGGTATACTGGCATTCCTAAACTAGGTGCCACCTGCATAACTGTGTTAGTTCAATCTTCACAGTTAGATATTAATAGAGCTTCTGCTCCAGCTCTCTTAAGTTTAAGAACTGTTTCAGCCTGTCCTGGACACTGTCCTGGAAGTTCACATCTGTATCTTCCGTTGACTTCAACCATTCTCTTACATCTCTGTTCAGCGACTATTTCAGCGTCCATCTGATCAGCTATTTCATGTAATCTAGGTTCCTGAGCTCCACATTCACAAGCTATTATACCAAGTTTTCTTTTTTCCTTCATTAATGGCATAGACACTATTATACCACCTAATGTTTTTACAACTGGAGCGTCTAATTCTCCATGTTTACCAGTGAAAGGTCCACCAACAACTATTTCGCCGTATGGTTCATCTATACCTCCACATTTATCTATAAAGTAACTTATTGGAAGTCCTAGTGGAACGTCCATGAATACTTTACCTTCTTTTGCATCGTCGTCTTTGACTCTACCTGCTACAGTAAGGTCTTTAGATATAACTGGCTTTCTTTCTTCTATTGCTGCAACTACGTTTTTAACAGTTTCAACATTAGATATTATAGCTTTTGCTACACTTGGAAGCCGTCCTGGTTCTAATTCAACACCTAATATTTCTCTTACTATAACTCTTTCGTCTCCTGCTGGATACATGTTTGGAAGATATTTAATTTCTATATTATCTATATCTTTACATGCCTTTCCTAATGCTAATAATGCTTTTGTATGGTGTGGTTTTATAGCTATATAACCTTTAGATGCTTTAGTTAATTCAACTAAGTATCCTAAACCTCTTACTATATCTTCAGCATGACTTTCTAAGTAAGTTATGTTGTGAGATAGTATAGGTTCACATTCAGCCGCGTTTACTATTACGTATCCGCCTTCTATATCACCTTTGTACTTAACATGTGCTGGGAATCCTGCACCACCTGCACCAACAACACCAGCTTCCTGAATTGCTTCAAGATAAGAATCTGTTTCTTTTATTTTAACATATTCTTCTGGCTGTTCTTCATCAGCTTCTATAAATATAGAAGTTTCAGTTATTTCTTTAACTGTTCCATATACAGATGCGTGGATATTTGCTCCTAATCCAGTTGGTTCTGCTATAAGCTGACCTTTTTTAACATGATCACCTACTGCTACTACTGGAGCACATGGAGCACCAACGTGCTGTCTTAATTCTAATCTAAGTACCACCAAATTCACCCCCTTATCAATCTGTCGCACTATATATTAAAGCAACTTCCGTGCCAACTTTTAAAAATAGTTGTTTTTTTATCGACAATCGGCTGTATCTCGCATATCTAGTACAATCTTTAATTTAATTATAGCAAATATGTATACTTAAAACAAGATGGAAAAAGGTTTTTTCTGTCAGATTATTGACGTTTTTTTGTGTTTGTAAATCGTTTTCATAATTATTTTTCTCTGTAATCAGCATATTTCTAACGTTTGTTAGATATTTATATAACTTTCGTCAATTTTTCGACGTTTCGTCAATTTTTCGACGTTTTTTTATTATTTATTTTTTGTATATGTGTATTTATTAATTCTATACATTATTCTTATTTTATGCCATATTGCTCAATTTTATAATAAAGCGTTGTTCTAGGTATATTTAATATTTTTGCCGCCTTTGCTTTATTTCCATTTGACATTTCAAGAGCTTTCTTTATATTTTTTATTTCAAGCTTTGTAGTAGCTTTTACAAGGTCCATAGGATATTCATCTTCATTGGATCCTTCATTTAAACTTTCTATTATATATCCTGGTATATCGTCCTTTTCTACAACACTTTTATTGGAAAGTACTACTATATTCTCTACTGTATTCTTAAGCTCCCTTATATTTCCTTTCCATTTATAATTTTCTAATATCTTATAGGCTTCTTTACTTAATGTCATAACAGGTTTATTATTTTCCTCACACATTTCTTTAATAAAATGATGAAGTAATACTCTTATATCTTCTTTTCTGTTTCTTAAAGCCGGTATTTTTATTTCAACTACATTAAGCCTGTAATACAAGTCTTCCCTGAACGTTTCTTCTTTAATCATTTTTTCAAGGTCTTTATTTGTTGCAGATATAATTCTCGGATTTATTTTTATAACCTTATCTCCACCTATTCTTCTTACTTCCTTCTCTTGAAGAACTCTAAGAAGTTTTGCCTGCATACTAAGCGGTAAATCAGCTATTTCATCAAGAAATACAGTTCCATCCTTTGCAAGTTCAAATATACCTGCTTTTCCTTTCTTACTGGCACCTGTAAATGCACCCGGCTCATATCCAAAGAACTCACTTTCAAAAAGTTCCCGTGGTATGGCACTACAGTTTACCGGTATAAAAGAACCCTTTCTTTCGCTGTATTCATGTATTGCTCTTGAGAATACCTCTTTACCCGTACCACTTTCTCCCCATATAAATATACTACTGTTTGTTTTTGCTACCTGTTTGGCAGTAGTTTTTGCCTTTTCTATATTAGGACTGTTTCCAAGTATTTTACTAAACACTCCATTCGAAAGATTTTTAACTTCATTCTGCAGATATTCAAGTTTTTCGGTTGTATGCTCGAGATCGCTTGATAACTTTTTAGCCTCTGTTATATCCAGTTCTGTCGATACAACCCCCACAAATTCATTACTTACATATATAGGGTTTGACTGTACCAGTCCGTACATATTTCCGCTTTCATATCTGTAAATATCACTTATACCAGTTTTCGTTTCAAGGACTTTTTCTGTTATCGTATCATCAAGAAAATCTTTTATTGACTTTCCTATTATTTCACTGGCCCTTATATCATATCTGTTTTCCATAAATTTATTCCAAAGAATAACTTTTCCATCTTTATTAACTGCAAATATTCCTTCTTTTACCCGCTCTATTACATGGTTGACAGTTATTCCATAATCTTCGAGGTTCATATAGAAGTAGTCTCTTATGTGCTCTGGTCTTAAAACTCCTATTACTTTTCCTTTTTCTAAAACCGGAAGAAGTCCTATATTTTCTCGTACCATTATATCCCTGCATTCTTCTATACTTATTCCCTTTTCAACTGATACGACATTTTTCTTCATAATCTCACTTATTCCCGTGTTATTAAGTCCGTAAAAGTCTCCCTTGAAATTATGCATATCTGTCATGGATATGATTCCCCGAATATTTTCATATTCGTCAAAAACAATTAAAGCCCTTCTGTTGCACTTTATCATTTTTTCTATTGCATCAGTTATGGATGAATCTTCACTTATACTACTGAACTCAGTATCCATTACATCCTTAACTTTTTTTAATTCCGGTATTGAAAGCATAATTATTCCTTTCTTTTATAAAAGTTTGTTTTTATAACTATATAGTATCATATTAAGTATACTTTCGGCAAAATCGCGAATTTATTAGCTTATATTTATCATATTTAACATAAACTTATAAAAATAAAACTTTAAATATTAATATTAAATCTTTATAATATACAATATTTCGATTTTCGCTTTATCTTTTATGCAATATAGTTTAATATATTACTTGTACATATAATTTTAGGAGGGCGATAATTTTATGTTTGAAAATTCTTCTGAAGAGGTCATATATCATAAGCTTCTTATATTATATATATTAAAAAAAGCTGATATGGACCTTACTAATTCTCAAATTACACAAGTTGTCTTGGATACAGAAATGATGAATTATTTTTCTCTTCAGGCCCTTCTTTCAGAACTTACAGATAGCAAGTTTATAACAACTTATAAGGAGTCTGAAAAGGAATTCTACTCAATAACAATAAATGGTGTTGAGGCTCTTGAATATTTTGACTCAAGAATTCCTTCATGCGTTGCAGAAAAAGTAGATAATTATATAAAAGAAAATAGAGGAAATCTTCTTGCTGATACACAGGTTACGCATAGTTTTAAAAAACAGAGTGATAATGAGTTTATAGTAAACTTAAGGGTTATTGAAAATCAGTCAAGTCTTATAGATTTAAATTTAAATGTATCATCTGAACAGCAGGCCAATCTTATTTGTAATAACTGGAAAAGGAATGCCTCTGAAATGTATGGTGAAATAATATCCTTACTTATAAAAGACCGCGATTAATTCTGACAAGATATCTTGTCAGAATTTTTATTTTAAAAATAAGCTGTATTTATAAAATTATATATCTTGATTTTTTTCTTTTAAGATGATAATATGTACAGACATGGGTAATTTGGAAAATTTAGTTTATTAGGAGGATTTAACTTATGGAAATATCTTTTAAACCATCTGGCGTATGCTGCAGAATGATGAATTTTGAAATAGACGCGGAAAATAAAATTCACAATGTAGAATTCGTTGGTGGATGTGACGGAAATCTTAAAGGTATAGCAAAACTTGTTGAAGGAATGGATGCTAAAAAAGTTTCAGAACTTCTTGCTGGAAATACATGTGGTAAAAAACAGACATCATGTCCAGACCAGTTCTCAAAAGCTATAGCTCAGAGTATAAAAAAAGCAGAAGATACTATATCTGCTTAATAATCAATAAGAATATAAAAACTTTAAAATACAAAAGGTGCTTTAGAATGGTTAATCCATTTCAAAGCACCTTTTATTTATACTCTTAAACTTATATGTAAGGTACATAAAAAAATATACTTACTGCTCTTCTCTACTTTAATAAATGTATCAATATATTTTATATATGCTTATTTTTACAAATAAATTATTTTATAATCCCTCTTTTTCTAAATATGGCTCTTACAGTTCCTATCATATATAATGACCCTGCACAGACTATAATATCATCATCAGATGAAATATCCTCAATTCTTTTAAGAGCCTTTTCTATATCTGTTTCTGACTCTGTATATTTATCGTATTTTTTAATTTTATCAGCCAGATTTTCAGCAGTCATTGATCTTGGACTTTCTGGTAAAGTAGTAACCACCTTATTACAAAGTGGTATTAATATATCAAGTACTGTATCTACATCTTTATCTTCAAGCATTCCTATAAGAAGATTTATCTTTTTTCCGTCAAGATTATTCTTTATAACTTCAGCAAGTGATTTTGCTCCATCTTCATTGTGTGCACCATCTATTATAGTCATCGGTAAATCCTGTATTTTCTCTATTCTTCCAGGCCATACAGTCTTTTTTATTCCTTCTCTTATACTTTTATCTGTTATTCCCTCTACTTTACCGCTATTTCTAAGATATTCCACGGTATTGATAGCATTTATACAGTTTCTTATCTGATGATGTCCTATAAGAGCCGTTTCCATTTCTTTATATTCCTTACTTCCAATTTTAAAACTGAATATCTGTGATCCTATCTCACTTTTTATAAATTCTATCCCGTTAAATTCTGATTCTATAAATTTCGCATTTTTTTCTCTGCATATATCTTTTATTACATCCATAACCTCATCACACTGAGAATATACAACAGCTACTGAATTTTCCTTTATTATTCCACCCTTTTCATATGCTATTTTATCAAGACTGTTACCTAAAACTCTTGTATGATCAAGGCTTATAGAGCCTATCACACTTACCAGTGGATTTTTAACTATATTTGTTGAATCGTATCTTCCACCAAGACCTACTTCCAATACTACATAATCTGTTTTTTCCATTTCATAGTACACAAACGCCATTGCTGTAACTATTTCAAATTCAGTTGGATATGGAAATCCTTCTGAAACCATTTGGTCTATTTTTTTCTTTATCAGTCCTACTATCTCTCCTATTTTTTCATTTGGTATATTTTTACCGTTTATTCTTATTCTTTCGTTAAATACTTCAAGATATGGAGATGTAAACAGTCCAACCTTGTATCCACTCTCTTCTAAAATTTTTGCTATATATGAACATGTTGATCCCTTTCCATTTGTTCCGGCTACATGTATTATATTTAATTTCTTCTGTGGATTTCCAAGAAGTTCCATTAATTTTTCTGTTGTTTCAAGTCCAAGCTTCATTCCAAACTTGTGGCTTATTTCTATATATTTTAAAGCTTCACTGTAATTCATCATTCCAACCTCCAATTATTTATCTATTATATTATATAATAACTCTTCTCTTTATCATATATAATACACCAAGGTTCAGTTTATATACGTATTTTTACTACTTTTATGTATTATTTGCTGAAATTTTTCAGTTTGCCATATTATAAAAAATATATAATACTTTACCCCCGCTTATAAATTATATAATAGCAGTTTTGTCAGTATTTAATTCTAAAATTCCAGCTAATAAAAACATATAAAAAAGGAACTCACAAATGTGAGTTCCTTTACAGCTGTTAAAATTTATTATTTAAGTTTAGCGTTTATATTTTCAAGTCTTTCTTCAACAGATTTTAACATTTCTTCGAATTTTTCTTTTTTAGCTCTTTCTTCATCAACTAATTTCTGAGGAGCTTTAGAAGTGAATCCTTCGTTTGAAAGTTTTCCGTTTACTCTCTTTATTTCACTTTCAAGTTTAGCTTTTTCTTTGTTAAGTCTTTCTATTTCTTTTTCAAAGTCAACTAATTCATCAAGTGGTATGAATATTTTAACACCGTCTATAACTATACTTACAGCGTCTTCTGGTATTCCTGCTTCATCTTTCTTTATTTCAACTGAAGATGCTGATGCAAGAGTTAGGAAGTAATCCTGTCCTGCTTCTATTGCTTCAAGTTTATCTTCTGTTGGAACAGCTATAACTTTAGCTTTCTTTGATGGTGGTACGTTCATTTCAGATCTTACGTTTCTTATGTTTCTTATACCGTCCATTACTATATCCATCATTGCTTCTTCATCTGCCATGTTATCATCTTCAGAGAATTTTGGCCATTCAGATACTATTATCATTCCTTCTGTTGTTGGAAGATGGTCAAATATTTCTTCTGTTATGAATGGTATAAATGGATGTAAAAGTTTAAGTATTGTTTCAAGAACATATGTAAGAGTGTATAAAGCTGCTTTCTTTGCTTCTACGTCATCTCCGTAAAGTCTTGGTTTAACCATTTCTATGTACCAGTCACAGTATTCTGACCAAGTGAAGTCATATGCTTTCTGAAGTGCCATACCAAGTTCGAATTTATCCATATTAGCTGTAACATCTTTTACAACATTATTAGCTCTTGATATTATCCATTTGTCTGCAAGAGTAAGATTAGCTTTTACATCTTCTCTTGTTACACCTTTCATCATTTCTTCGTCAAAGTTCATGAATACGAATCTTGAAGCATTCCATAGTTTATTTGCAAAGTTTCTTGCAAATTCAACTCTTTCCATGTAGAATCTCATATCGTTTCCTGGTGAGTTTCCTGTTATAAGAGTGAATCTAAGTGCATCTGCACCAAACTGATCTATTATTTCAAGTGGATCTATACCATTTCCTAGAGATTTACTCATTTTTCTACCTTCAGAGTCTCTAACTAGACCATGTATAAGAACGTGTGAGAATGGTTTTTCATTCATGCAGAACATTGAAGCAAATGCCATTCTTACAACCCAGAAGAATATTATATCGTATCCTGTAACAAGTACATCTGTTGGATAGTAATATTCAAGTTCTTCTGTTTTTTCTGGCCATCCTAATGTAGAGAAAGGCCATAATGCAGATGAGAACCAAGTATCAAGAACATCTTCGTCCTGTTTGAATTTATAGCATCCACATTTAGGGCATTCTTCAGGCATTTCTCTTGCTACTTCTACATGTCCGCATTCTTCACAGTAGTAAGCTGGTATCTGATGTCCCCACCAAAGCTGTCTTGATATACACCAGTCTCTGATGTTTTCAAGCCACTGAAGATAAGTTTTGTTGAATTTATCAGGTACAAACTGAAGTTCTTCATTTTTAAGTATTTCTATTGCAGGTTTTGCAAGTTCATCCATTTTTACGAACCACTGTTCAGAAAGTCTAGGTTCTATAGTTGTATGACATCTATAGCAAGTACCAACTGCATGTTCGTGTTCTTTTATTTTTATAAGGTATCCTTCTTCTTTAAGGTCAGCTATGATTGCTTTTCTACATTCATTTCTGTCCATTCCTGCGTATTTTCCGCATTTTTCGTTCATTGTTCCGTCTTCATTCATGACATTTATCTGTTCAAGGTCATGTCTTAGACCTACCTCAAAGTCATTAGGGTCATGTGCAGGAGTCATTTTAACAACACCAGTTCCAAATTCCATATCAACATAGTCATCTGCAACTATTGGAAGTTCTCTTCCTACTAATGGAAGTATAGCAGTTTTTCCTACTATATCTTTGTATCTGTCGTCTTCTGGATTTACAGCTATACCAGAGTCACCTATCATAGTTTCTGGTCTTGTAGTTGCAACTTCTAACCACTGATCACTATCTTTTAGATAGTATTTTATATGATAGAAGTTTCCTGGGCTGTCTTCATGTTCAACTTCTGCATCTGATAATGTAGTTTTACAATCAGGACACCAGTTTATTATTCTGTTTCCTCTGTATATTTTTCCTTCTTCGTATAATTTTATGAAGAATTCTTTTACAGCATCATTGCATCCCTGGTCCATTGTGAATCTTTCTCTGTCCCAGTCACAAGAGTCCCCAAGTTTTTTAAGCTGATTTTCTATTTTTCCACCGAATTCATCTTTCCAAGCCCATGCTCTCTTCATGAACTCATCTCTTCCGATTTCGTATTTTGTTTTGCCTTCCTGTTCTTTTATTCTCTGAACAACTTTAACTTCCGTTGCTATAGAAGCATGGTCAGTTCCAGGAACCCACAGAGATTCGAATCCGTCCATACGTTTCCATCTTATAAGAACATCCTGAAGTGTATGGTCAAGAGCATGACCCATGTGAAGCTGTCCTGTTATATTTGGAGGAGGCATCATTATTGTGAATGATTTCTTTTCAGGATTTGGTTTTGAACTGAAACATCCTTCTTCCATCCATTTTGCATATAGTCTTGATTCGAAATCTTTAGGACTATATGTCTTAGATAAATTAGTTTCCATATATTTTCCCCTTTCTGTTTATATAAATTATTATTCTTATTAATAAAAAAGAGCTTTCCATCCGTAAAGGACGAAAAGCTCGCGTTACCACCTTAATTTCGGGGTTATTCCCCCCGACTCTCTACGGAATATAACGATTCCAACCGTCTATTCTTACTATCATTTCAGAATAGAAACTCCAAAGCTACCTTCAACAGACCTTTATCCTAAAACCTTTCAGCCAATGGGTTTTTTCTCTCTTTGGAAGTATCTGTCTACTCCTCTTCTTCAATGTTTTTAATTATTAATAATATATTAATTATATACAGTTTAATGCTGCTGTGTCAATCATTATCGCTCAACTATTGCTCTATATTCTTATTTATCACTTTAATACACCAAAACTTTAATTTTCCTGTATATGTATATATCATATATTTAAACAATAAACACATACACAAAAGTACAAATAAAAAAGACCTATGAATAATTATCGATATCAATATAAAAGAGCAGAAATCAACACTCCCTGCTCTTTTTTTAATCTCTGTTTTTATGAATTTTTATTTTCAGATTATATTTCTTTTTCAAGTTTTTCGACTAAGTCTTCAAATACCTTTAATGCCTTTTCTACTGACTCTTTCTTTTCCATATCTACTCCTGCATTTCTTAACTGGTCAAGAGGATATTCTGCTCCACCATTTTTAAGGAATAAATCTATATATCTTCTAACCGCAGGTTCTCCTTCATTAAGTATTAAACTACTTAATGCACTTGCTGCTGAGAATCCAGTCGCATATTTGTATACATAGAAGTTTGAATAGAAATGTGGTATTCTTGCCCATTCAATTCCTATAAGCTCATCCACATTCATACATTCTCCATAGTATTTTTTATTAAGGTCGTAGTATATATTTGTAAAGTCATCAGCTGTAAGAGGATTTCCTGCCTCAGCTTTTTCATGTACTATCTTTTCAAATTCAGCAAACATTGTCTGTCTGTATACAGTTGTTCTGAACTGTTCAAGATAATAATTAAGAAGGTATATTCTTTCTTCTTTGGATTTTGCATTATCAAGAAGATAATTTATAAGAAGAACTTCATTTGTTGTCGATGCAACCTCAGCCACAAATATCTTATAATCAGAGTACAGATATGGCTGGCTTGTTCTTGAGTAGTAGCTGTGTACAGAATGCCCCAACTCATGTATAAGTGTAAATAATGAGTTTAAATCATTTTTGTAGCTTGTAAGTATGTATGGATGCGAATCATAGCAACCCCAAGAGTAGGCTCCACCCTTTTTACCTTCATTTTCATATACGTCTATCCATCTTTCATCAAAAGCCTTTCTTATTATAGAAAGATATTCTTCTCCCATAGGAGCCAGTGCTTTTAATATTATCTGCTGTGCTTCTTCATATGGTATATCATATTCAAAGCTTTCTGTCAGCGGTACATAAAGATCGTACATATGAAGATCCTCTATGCCAAGTATCTTTTTCTTTACATTTACATATCTTCCAAGAACAGGTAAGCTTTCTGAAACAGCATCTATAAGATTATTATATACATTTACATTTATGTTGTCCGCAAATAGAGAAGCCTCTATTGCAGAATTGTGTTTTCTCATCTTTGAATAGAATATTTCAGATTTTACAGCACCATAAAGACTTGATGCATATGTATTTCTGTATTTATTATATGTAGAGAATTCTCCCTCGAAAGCTTCTTTTCTTACTCTTCTGTTTCTACTCTTTATAAGAAGAGAATAGTTGAAATGATCTATCTTTATTTTTTCTCCATTTTCACCTTCTATTTCTGGGAATTCCATATCTGCATATGCGAGCATATCGTAAACACTTTCAGGAACATTTGTAAGTTCTGATACTGATGCAAGTATCTGTTCTTCGCTCTGGCTAAGTGTATGCGGTTTATCTCTAAGTATATCCTCTATACATTTTTTATAGAATTTAGTATCTTCATCTTCAAGATATGAATTAAGTATATTCTCATCCATAGCTATTATTTCTGGAACTATATAAGATGAAGCTACTCCAAAATCAGAAGAAAGCATTTCTGTCTTTACAGAGTCTGCCTGATTTTCATTTATTCTTGTATCTTCATGATGTTTCATATGAGTATATACATAAAGCTTTTCTATAAGTCTTGAACCATCTTCAAGTATTCTGAACATTTCAAGGAAGTTTTCCTTTTTTTCTGAAAGTCTCCCCTTAAATTCTTTTATACGTTCAGTGAAATCTTTTGCTTTTTCTATATCAGCATTTATTTCATCCTTATCAGAGTACATTTTATCAAGACTCCAAATATATTTTTTTTCTATCTTTTCTCTTTCTATTCCCAAAGCCATTCCTCCTGTCTATAATATCGCTACAAGTATTGCCCCTTCAGCTGTATAAGTTCCCATTACTGGTCCTATTGATGCTACCATTGTTTTTTCAAAATCGTAATGGTCTGTTATAAACTTTCTTATTTTTTCAGCTCTTTCTGGACAGTTTGCATGAGCTACTATTATATCTTTTTTATCAATGTTATCTTTATCAACATACTTCTTCACATATTCTAACACTTTTTTAAGACTGTTGGCAGCCCCTCTTGCTTTATCTATAGGTTTTACTAAACCTTCATCTATATGTACTATAACTTTAAAGTTAAGTGCGTTTATTAATTTACCTGCTATTGGATTTATTCTTCCACCTTTTATCGCATTTTCAAGAGTATCAAGACTTCCAAAGAATACGATTTCTTCCTGCATATCTTTTATGGCTTCAAGAATTTCATCCATATTTTTTCCATCATCTATAAGTTTCTGACATTTTAATACCATAAGTGCAACACCTATTGTACCATTTTTTGTATCTACTACCTCTATTCTTTTTTCTTCATTTTCTTCATAATACATATTCTTTGCTATTATAGCATTATGATATGTTCCTGATAATTTTGAAGTAAGTGCAAGAACAAGAATTTCTTCATACTCTTCTTTTTCGTATATCCTTATAAATCTTTCTGGTGAAGGACTTGAAGTTTTTGGAAGTTCCTTGCACCCCCTCATTTTTTCATAGAATTCAGTTTCAGTTATTTCAACTCCACCTATAAATGTTTCATCACCAAAAGAAACATTAGTTCTTGCTATTTCTGGATTTACCCTATCTATAATTTCCTGTGGTAAATCACAAGAACCGTCTATAACTATTTTAATTTTTGCCATTTCAGACACCTGTTAAACCTTTCTCTGTTTTTTCCGTTTAAGACTATTCTATCTTTTTTTTGAAGAATAATCTACTATTTTAAACGGATTTATCGGTCAAACGGTCAATTTTTTTTAAAAAACTCCAGACCTAAGTGTTTTAAGTCGTTTTATCGGTAATTTGTATTGATATTTATAGTAAAATTTCAGTTTATACTATTAAAAAACAGGCTGATTTAAATTTACCAGCCTGTCTTTTTTAATTTTATATTTATTCCTTAATTTTCTTTCTTTTTTCCACATATGGAATTGTAAATTTTGCAGCAGCTCCTACAAATAATCCAGTTACAACAGATGTAACAAGCATAAATGGAAGATATGAAACCATTAATAGATTTTCTATTATAACACTGGATACTAAAAGCTGTCCTATATTATGTCCTATAGCCCCACCAACACTCACTCCTATAGTTGAAAATCCCTTTATTCTGCTTAGTAAGTACATAACCAAAAGACTTAGATATCCTCCTCCTATACTAAACAGCAGATATGATAACGGTCCCGCAAATATAGATGAAAGAATTATTCTTACTGTAAGTATTATAAATGTATCCTTAAGTCCAAATACAACAAGACATATAAGAGTAACTATATTACTAAGTCCGAGTTTTGCACCTGGGAACATAACCATTAATGGATTTGGTATAAAGCTTTCTATTATATATAAAATTAAACTGTACCCGACCATAAGGCCTAGAAATACCAGCTTGTCTGTTTTCATTTTCTGCTTAGACATTTTTATTTCTCCTCTCGTTTCTCGTTAATATGTCTCTTTAATTATACTATATAATCTATTTCTATATATGTTATTTTGAAATTGTTTGTATTTTTGCATCTTATTAATTTTATTTCTCATTTACGATTGACATTGTGTCCTTAATGATATAAAATATCATTAAGCTAATGATAATAAATTTCATTAACTTTTAGGAGGTTTTATTATGACAACAGTATTTGATTTGAAAATCGGTGAAAAAGGCATCATCAATAATATAAATGGAAACGATAAACTTGTAAAAAGACTACTTGCTTTAGGATGTATAAACAATACAGAAATAGAAGTTAAAAAAATTGCTCCTTTTGGAGATCCTATTCTTGTAAGTTTCAGAGGATTCAATATTGCTATAAGAAAGGCTGACGCACAGAACATAGTTCTTCAGTAGGTAATTGAAATATGTTAAATATAGCACTTTTAGGTAATCCAAACGTTGGTAAAACAACAATCTTCAATGCTCTTACAGGTTCTACTCAGTATGTTGGAAACTGGCCGGGAGTTACAATTGAAAAGAAGGAAGGCTTCCTTAAAGAAGATATAAAAATCATAGACCTTCCTGGTATATATGCAATGGACGCGTTTTCAAATGAAGAAAAAGTGGCAAAATCATTTTTAGAAAATGAGGATGTCGATATAATTTTAAACATAGTAGATGCTTCAAATATAACTAGAAATCTTTATCTTACAACACAGCTTATGCGGTTTAATAAACCTATAATCGTACTTTTAAATATGATGGATTTAGCAGAGGCAAAGGGATTAAAGATAGATACAGATAAACTGGCAGAAGAATTTGGTGTTACAGTAGTACCAATAGTTGCCAAAAGAAACAAGGGAATTGAAAATATAGAAGACATAATAAGAGATTCAGCAGACAAAACCCCTGATTACGTAAAAGAATGGGGTTCTGAAATTGAGTCTTACGCTCTTATTGAGAAAAAACTTTCTGTATGTACAAAATACAGCAATACAAATAAAAAAAGTATAAGCGATAAAATAGACAGCATAGTTCTTCATCCGATACTTGCATACCCTATATTTATAGCACTGCTTATGCTTTTATTTAAATTTACATTTGACTGGGTTGGTGGTCCCCTTCAGGAACTATGTACAAGTCTTATAGAAACTTATGTTTCTGCTCCAATAGACAACATGCTTGTCAATTTTAGTCCATGGTTCAGATCACTTATAGTAGACGGTATTCTTGGTGGTATTGGTGGAACTCTTCCGTTCTTCCCACTTATATGTACTCTTTTCCTTGGAATTTCATTCTTTGAAGATAGTGGATATATGTCGAGAACAGCGTTTCTTATGGATAAAATAATGCGTAAAGTTGGTCTTTCCGGAAAGGCATTTATACCTATGGTAATGGGTATGGGATGTTCTTCTCCTGCAATAATGGCTACAAGAACTCTTGAAAGCGAAAAGGACAGAAAAATAACCGCACTTATAGCTCCTCTTATGACTTGTGGGGCAAAACTTCCAGTTTATGCTCTTTTTGTATCAATATTCTTCAAAGAATACAGAGCACTTGTAACTACATCACTTTACCTTATAGGTATTTTAGCTGCTATAACAGTGGCACTTTTCTTAAATAAAACAAAATACAGAGAAGAATCCGAGCCGTTTATACTCGAACTTCCTGAGTATAAACTACCTACTTTAAACGGACTTATTAAAAATACATGGAATAAATCAAAGGGATTCCTTATAAAAGTTGTAACTGTCATGTTTGCGATGTCTGTCGTTATATGGGCATTCTCATCATTTAATTTCAATGGCTTTACATCTGATATAAATAATTCATTCCTTGCATATGTAGGACAGATAATAGCTCCTATATTCCATCCACTTGGATTTACAGACTGGAGAACATCAGTAGCACTTATCTCAGGTCTTGGTGCAAAGGAAATTGTTGTTAATACTCTTTTAGTTCTTTATGGAGATTTAAATGCAGTACTTCCAACAATATTTACAGGAGTTACAGCTTATGCATTCCTTGTATTTACAGCACTTTATACTCCTTGTATAGCTGCTCTTGCAACTATGAGAAAAGAATACGGAAGTAAAATGATGTTTACTTCTTTATTCTATCAGTTTGCCCTTGCATGGGCTGCTGGTACAGTAGTGAATATTGTCGGATCGGCATTTATGGCTGCATCATCAGTTGTTGAAATAATAATAACAGCTGTTATAGTTGTTATTACAGCTGTCATTCTTATAAGAATATTTAAAAGACCTTTAGATGCATGCTCTGGATGTGCTTCTAAAGATAGCTGCAACAGCTGTTCAGGATGTTCATCTTGTGGAAGCTCTGTTATAACTAAAGACAAAATAGAAATAAGAAAAAAATAAATATATAACAAAAGCCTCGTCAGTATAATATAGCGACAAGGCTTTTGTTATATATCCATAAAATAGATTATTAAAAAAACAGATAGTGGAATATTCGCTATCTGTTTTTTATTTCAGTTATTTATATTTATTTTTATTATTTTCCAAGTTCAATCGATTTCATTGTGCATTCGTGTACGGCTTCTATTACAGATGATCTGAATCCTTTATCTTCAAGAACTCTTACAGCCTCTATTGTAGTTCCTCCTGGTGAGCATACCATATCCTTTAATTCCCCAGGATGTTTGCCCATTTCAAGAACCATTTTGGCTGAGCCAAGTACAGTCTGTGCCGCAAACTTATACGCCTGTGCTCTTGGCATACCATCAAGTACAGCACCGTCTGCTAATGCTTCTATGAACATAAACACATATGCAGGACCGGAACCACTTAAACCTGTTACAGCATCCATTAGTTTTTCTGGAACTATTTCAGCTTCTCCAAATGCTTCGAATAAGGTTTTTACATCGTTAAGTTCTTCATCTGATACATTTTTATTTGCAGATATTCCAGCCATAGCCTCCTGAACGAATGCAGGAGTGTTAGGCATTATTCTTACAACCTTTTTATCTTCTCCAACTACTTCTTCTATCCGTGCTATTTTTTTACCTGCAGCTATAGATATAACAAGCTGGTCTTTTCTTATCAATCCAGCAAGAGGTTTTATTGCTATACTAAATACGTTAGGCTTTACAGCTACTATAAATGCATCACATCCCTTTACAACCTCCTCTGCGTTAGTTGTTACATTTACCCCGTGCTGTTTTTTTACTCTTTCAAGTGCATCTTTATTTATATCGGAAACTGTAATATTTTCAGGCTTTATAAGACCTGCCTTTACTATTCCTCCAAGCATTGCACTTCCCATATTTCCTACACCTATTAATCCTAATGTTTTCATCTGATATTCTCCTCTTTTATTTTATTTATTCATACCTTATAAAATACCTTAGTCTTACCATGTATAAATATTATCCTCTATAATGCTATTATAAAACTTTTATTTCATTTTGTTAAATATAAAAAAGTACATCGCGCAAAATATTATGCACGATGTACTTTTTTTATTTAGATTAATAGTTTTAGTTACTAGAATTTAATATTTAACTTCTGTTCTCTTCCGTTTCTTAGTACAGTTATTTCTACCTTATCACCTTTATTATAATTATAAAGAGCTTTGTTAAGGTCACTCATTCCGCTTATCTTTTTATCTGCTACTTTTATTATTATGTCTCCAGATGCTACCTTACCTTTATCAGCTGCTGAATCCGCTATAACTTCAGCTATGTAAACACCTTCGTCACCCTGTAAATCTTCACCTATTGCCTGTTCATAATCTTCAAGGTCCATTCCCTTTATTCCAAGAGTTACTTTTTCGTATTTACCGTCTTTTATTACACTTTCAACTACTTCTTTAGCTGTATTTATAGGTATTGCAAATCCGAGTCCTTCTCCTTGAGATGCTTTTGCTGTATTTATACCTATTACCTGTCCTTTTTCATTAAGTAAAGGTCCTCCACTGTTACCTGAGTTTATACTTGCATCAGTCTGTAAAAGACCTGTCATATCAGCCTGTTCTGTCTGTATTGTTCTGTCAAGTCCACTTATTATCCCCTGAGTAACACTCTTCTGAAGATCAAGTCCAAGTGGGTTACCTATTGCCACTGCTATATCTCCAACTTCAACAGCATCACTATCTCCAAGATCTGCTGCTGTAAGTCCGTTTTTATCTACTTTTACCATGGCCATATCCATCTGAGGATCACACCATATAACCTTACCTGCTACATCGCTACCATCATTGAAAAGAACATTTACGCTCTGTGCATTTCCATCAGATACAACATGAGAGTTTGTAAGTATATATCCATTTGTATCTACTATTATTCCTGTACCTACACCCTGTGTTTCCTGTGGTATTGCAAACATATTCTCTTGACTTATACTTGTAGTCGTTATACCAACTACTGATGGTGTAGCCTTTTTAGCAACTGCCTGATATGTATTCTGATTTTTTCCACTTTCATTTACTACTATTTCACTTCCTGATGAAGAACCTCCGCCTATTCTGTCCTTCATTAAAAGCATTGTAACTGAACTTCCCAGCATAGAACTTATAATAGCTACTATTGCTATCATTCCTATTCCTTTATTTTTAAGATTCATAAACAATTCACTCCATTTCATGGTTTTTTAATATCTTTTAGGTATTATACCTATTATTTTAAAAATAAATATATAAGATATAAGTCTTATCTTATTTGACATTTTTATTATATTATTATTTTCTTAATTAAAACTTAACCATTTATATTTATAAAATTTAAAGCATAAAAAAGAGAGAGTTCGAACGACTCTCCTTTTTTATATACATTTTAGTTATAATCTGTTTATTTTAACGCATGCTGTTTCTGAGATATAACTCTGTTTGCTATATTAACCGCATGGTCAGAAACTCTTTCAAGACTTGTTATGATATCAAGGAATACAACACCGTTGTCTATACTGCAAAGATTATTATTTAATCTGTACATATGACCAGCTCTGCATGTTTTTTCCATCATATCTACTTTGTCTTCTATTTCAAGAATCTTATAAGCAAGATTTATATCTTCATTTTTAAGTGCTTCAAGAGAATATGTATAAGCTGCCTTTACGCTGTTGTATATTTCTTCAAGCTGTTCTCTACCCTGAGCTGAGAACTTAAGATCTGAGTCTATTGCTATCTTGGCAAGCTCTGATATGTTCTTAGCATGGTCACCGACTCTTTCAATATCATTTACTGTATTGAACAGGTTGTCTACAATTTCCATAGACTCTTCATCAAGTGATGTTTTTGAAAGTTTAAGAAGATAATTTAATATGTCCTTCTGAAGTCCATTTATTGTCTTTTCTTTTTCCATTACCTTATCTATTCTTTCCTCAGATTTCCCAAGAACCGCTGCAATTGACGCATCTAAACTTTCCTTTGATTTATCTCCCATTCTAAGTGTTTCTTTTATAGTATTAAGAAGTGCTATAGATGGAGTTTCCATCATTCTGTCGTCTAGATATTTTAATGTTCTTTCATCCTCTTCAACAGATTCTTTATCATATGGTATTAATTTCATTGCTATTTTTATTATTACTTTATTTAAAGGAAGAAGGCATAATACTGATATTATATTGAATAATGTATGAGTATTAGCTATCTGTCTCGCAACATTTCCTGGGTCCATTGCTGTTACAAGTTTTATTATCGGAGCATTAAGGAATACTATGAATAGTACTGTTCCTAAAACATTGAATATAAGATGCATTACTGCCGCTCTCTTTGCATTTTTACTTGCCCCCACACTTGATAGAAGTGAAGTAACACAAGTACCTATATTCTGTCCATATAATATTGGAAGTGCTGCCGCAAGTGGTATAAGACCCTCTGCTGCTATTGCAACAAGCATACCCATTGATGCACTTGAACTCTGTACTATGGCTGTTATACCAAATCCAAGTAATAATCCAAGTAATGGATGATCACCAAAAGATATTAATAAATCAGTGAATCCCTGAAAGTTTTTAAGAGGCTCTACCGCATCTTTCATGAATTCCATACCAGTAAAAAGCATACCGAAACCTAAAAGTATTTCAGCTATATGCTTAACCTTAGGGTTTTTACTGAACATATATAAAATAATACCTATACCAAGAGCTACCGGAGCTATTCCATTAAGGTTGAATGATACAAGCTGTGCTGTTACAGTTGTACCTATATTAGCACCCATTATAACTCCTATCGCCTGTGTAAGTGTCATTATTCCAGCATTTACGAATCCGACCACCATCACTGTTGTAGCACTTGAACTCTGTATTACAGCTGTTACGCCTGCACCGACAAGAACTCCCATAAATATATTACTTGTCAGTAATTTTATTATTTTTTTAAGCTTAGTTCCCGCTGATTTCTGTAAACCTTCACCCATAAGGTTCATACCATAAAGGAAAAGACCAAGCCCACCCATAAGACCTATTACTATATTCAAGATAAATCCTCCTTAAAATTAACGTTATTTTTTACTCGCTATATTATATTGTATCAAATATGAAAATTCGTTTTGTTAAATTTTCGTTAAAAATGTTAATTTTAGATACTTTTGTTAAAAACATATAAATATTTTAAATATTTATATGTTTACTTATTATTATAGGTTTATCTGTTTATATTATAAGAATTTTTATTTTATAACAGCTTCATATTTTTCTATTATTTTTTCTGCACACTTTATCCCGTCTACTGCTGCAGTTACTATACCCCCTGCATATCCTGCACCCTCTCCACATGGATAAAGTCCTTTAACGCTTACAGACTCAAGACTGTCTTTATCTCTTACTATTCTTACTGGAGCCGAAGATCTTGTTTCTACCCCTGTAAGTATTGCATCGTATCTGTCAAATCCATCTATTTTTCTTCCCATTTTTATTATACCTTCTCTCATGGCCTTAGTTACAAATTCAGGAAGGCATGAATCAAGATTTGAAAGAGTAACTCCAGGTGCATAAGAAGGATTTACATCTCCAAGATTTTCTGATTTTTTATTTTTAAGGAAGTCTCCTACAAGCTGTGCTGGTGCATTGTAATTTCTTCCACCAAGCTCAAATGCAAGTTTTTCATATTTTCTCTGGAATTCTATCCCAGCCAGTGGATCATCAGTTGCAAAGTCTGTAGGCTGTATATTTACAAGAAGAGCACTATTTGCATTTTCCTTATCTCTGCTGTGCTCACTCATTCCATTTGTAACAACCATTCCCTCTTCTGATGCTGATGCTATAACACTTCCACCAGGACACATACAGAATGTATACACTGTTCTTCCATTTGCTGCATGCTCTATAAGTCTATAATCCGCAGCTCCAAGTCTAGGATGTGTATAAAGTTCTCCATACTGTGCCTTATTTATCATATGCTGTGGATGTTCTATTCTGGCACCTATTGCGAAAGGCTTCTGAATTATTGTAACTCCTCTGTCATTAAGCATTTTGTAGGTATCTCTCGCACTATGTCCTATTGCTAGAACAACCGCATCCACATCTATTTTTTCATTTCCATTTACTACTATTCTTTTTATAGTTCTGTTTTCTGACTCTATATCTGTTATCTGAGAGTTGAATTTAACATCTCCACCAAGTCTTATTATTTCATTTCTTATATTTTTTACCACATTCTTCAGTATATCTGTACCTACATGTGGTTTCTGTATGTAAAGTATTTCAGAAGGTGCGTCGTGATTTACAAGTTCTTCAAGAACTTTTCTGCATCTTAAATCCTTTATTCTTGTAGTAAGCTTACCGTCTGAGAAAGCACCTGCTCCACCTTCACCAAACTGTACATTACTATTTTCGTTGAATTTACGAGCGGTCCAGAATGAAGATACAGCCTCTGTTCTCTTATCTACATCTTCTCCTCTTTCAAGCATAATAGGAGCGTATCCTCTCTGGGCAAGTATAAGTGAAGCAAATAATCCGGCTGGTCCACTTCCAACAACGGCTATTCTGTTTTTAACTTTTTCTGTTCCTGAAGCTACACCTATATATCCTTTATCACTTACAGTTGTAACATCTTTGTGTTTTCTTTTAAGTATTTTAGCTTCGTTATTAACTTCCACATCAACTGTATATACAAAAGAAAGATTTCCTTTTTTTCTGGCGTCTATTGATTCCTTGTATATAGTATATTTTTTAAGTTCTGATTTTTTTATTCCAAGCTTTTTAAGTATTAACTTTTCAAGTATTTCTATATCTTCGTCTATAGAAAGTTTAAGATTTGATATTCTAAGCATTTTGTCTCCCTTTCAAATTTATTTTTCCGTAAATATATTATTTATATAAAAATCCAGTCATTTAAAATACTCATCATTTAAATAATGCCGGACAGCTAAAACCGTCCGGCATTTTTTACTCTGATAGGTATTATAGGACTAAGATTAATTTTTCTTTGTTATAAGTCCTCTTATTACCTTCATATTATTAAATATCTTTTCTATGAAGTTTTCTGCTTCTTCATTGTCTAAAAGTGTAACTTCAAGATTTTCATCTTTTTCTATTCCTTTTTCTCTGCAGTATTCCATAGCTGTTTCTATAAGTTCTTTTCTTTCATCTTCAGAAAGAGCAAATTCCTTATAATCTATTATTATATACTGCTTTACATTAGAAGCATGATTTTTATTATATCCTATTTCTATATGATATATTACAGCATAAAGATTATCTCCATCTTTATATACCGGTACAGCTGGATTGGATTTTATAAAATCTGTTGCTACAGCTATTGAATTTCCTAATTTAAGACTCATTTTTATACCCTCTTTCCTCAGTCTGGTTACTTCTTCTGATTTTTCTTATTAAATATAATCTAAGAGTTTAACCCCATCAGATATATTATACTATAAATGATACACTGATAGTATAAAAATATGAATTATATCATATCTGCTTTAAGTTCTTTGTATCTTTTACCTAAAGTACTTGGACTTATTTCGTATTTTTTAGATATCTGAGCCTGTGTTATAGATTCTCCGGCTTCTTTTTTTACAAAGTATTCTGTAGCTGCTGCCCAGCCATATTCAGATCCTTTTAATTCACTGTGTTCTGATTCGTATTTATTCCAGAATTCAACACATTTTTCTTTCCATTCATCTTCAACAGATGCTTCTATAAGTGATTTCACTGTTATTTCTTCTGATTCTGTATCAACAGATAAATTTTCAGCCTTTTTCTGTGATTCTTCTAATCCTTTTCTCATAAAGTCAGAACATTCTTCATCAAGAAGCTGCTGTATATATCTGTAGAATATGTATGTATGGAATGAAAGGAATAACTTCATATTTGGTTTTCCGTTTTCATACCGTTTTGGGAAGTCTTTTTCATACTGTTTGAATAATCTTTCCACATCATCCATTACAAATTCTTTTACACTGTCTGTTATTTTTACAGTTATATCTATAAGTATGTTTACTCCGCTCACTTCTACTATTCTTGCTAACATACTTTCGCCTTCAGTAAATCCTTTAAGCAGTTTTACATCTTCTGTATAGATTTCTTTTCCTGTAAAACAGTCTTTTAGAAGTATTCTGTCTACTTCCACTTTTAAAACATCGTATACACTTATATATGAGTTTCCTAAACTCTGAAGTATACGTCTTTCATTATTTGTAAGTTTTACAGATTTATCTTCATAGAATTTAACAGCTATTACCTTATTCGCTTCTGTTATATGATCCTGCATGAAATACGTTTCAAAGAATTTTTCAAATTTTATTCTCTTATCTTCTTTGTTTATTATATAAAATACATCTTCTGCTCTTTTATATTCATTTTCGAATTCTTCATTTCTAGAATATGCATACAGTTTATTGTATAAATCTCCGTACTGTTTCTGTGCCTCTTTAAGTCTTCTTACCCGTCTTTCTACTTTCTGGTCTTTTTCCATGCAGCATTTTTTATATTTTTTGCCGCTTCCGCAATAACATAAGTCATTTCTTCCTGGTAACAATTAGCCTTCACTCCTCTGCAATATAATTTTGAAGTACACAACTTATTATTTTACCATTAATTGTGTATTCATTCCACTATATTTTGAGTTTTCTATACTATTTCAAGATTTAATATACAAGTATAGCTGTTTAGCTTTTTATTATTATCCTTATTTTTGTTTTTACTATTTTTTTTATCGTCCTTACTATTGTTTTTTTCTTTATTTTCATTATAGTTATAGGTGTTTCTTTCTATTTCCACGCTATTGATTTTACATTCAGTATTCATTTTTTCAATAGAAGTTATCGCTGAAAATATATTTTCCTTCGACCCCTTCATTCTTATATTCAAATTTGTCTTTTTTATTCCTTTTTCATTTTCTGAGATATTTTTTTCTATATATTCGATATAAACAGTCTTTTCAAGCTTATTATTAATTTCTATTATTTCTTTATTTTCATATACAGCTGATTTTTCCATTGTACTGTCCCGGATATTCTGTTCTTCATATTCATATACTGTATTTTCACTTTCAATCATTACTTCTTCCTTTTCCAGTTTCAGTTCGTCCAGTTTCTTATTTAGTGGAAGTATCACTATTACATTCATAAAAATACATATCAGAGTTAATAATATAATAGAATAAATCTTACTTTTCTTATTCAAAATAACCCACCTCCAGGACTATATTATTTTGAAATCTCAAAATCATAATAGCTTTCCTTATTCTCTATTTTCTTTATGTATGACTTGGAAAATATATTATCTCCGATAAGTTTATCTATTACAGCTAAATCATCCACTCTTCCTGATAACTCCGCTCCGGTATTATCACAATAAAATCTGTATATATTTTTACCGCCTATGGCATCAAAGGTATTTTTTATACCAGATGATGTTATTTTAATTTCCGAAAGCTCATTATTTATCTGATTCTGATTTCCTGTTTCTGTATATTCCATACTGCTTTCTATATAACTATTTATTTCATCTATTTCTTTTTTAGTTGAATATATATTTATGACAAAATAAAAAATCATAATTACTGCTATAAGTTTATATGGACTTTTGAATATATATCTATATCCGCTCTCTGAAAAATAATTATCTACTTTATACGTTCTTTTAATTTTATTAGAATTTGTCATTTCCTTCATATTTCCTCCTGTGTGTTTCTATATTAAAAAACCTACAAGATTTGTATACTCTGAAACTGATTTTTCTTTTTCTCCTAAATTAACAACTATATCGAAGTTAAAATAAGGCTCTTTTAATTCTGAAACAGCTGAAAACATTCCTATTATATCAGGCTTATAATTTCCATATATATATACCTCTTCTATATCAGCGGTTATTTGATTTAATGCAGATACATTCAGATCTTCATCTCTGATTGTATAGCTTTCAGTAATTCTTTTATCCTTTACCTTGCTTACTATTAAATCCTCTCTCCTACATTCAATATATAGTCTGTTTCCTCTTTTTATATTCTCTGACTCATGCAATAATTTTCCCAAAATATCAAAATTAATACTTATATATTTTTTATCGCATTTTATCTCATCGCAAAGGCTCCCGTATAACTCTTTGTATTTTTTAGGAAAAAGGACAGTTCTGACACATTTAAATTCTTCATTTCTTTCTATATCCCTGAATTTAAGGATATAATCTTTTTCTACATTTGGAATGTACTCTCTGACTTCAATTTCAGTTGCTTTTTTAAGCATTTCATCCTTTATTTCTAAATCAATATTTATATTTCTGAGCATTATATCTGCTTCCTGTATATTTATATATATCCTTCCATATTTTTCTATATTGTTCTTTATGGAATTACATGTTATTGAGTTCTTTATTTTATTTATATAATCTGATTTTGATTTATTCTCTAAAAATACCCTTGTTTCAAGTCTGTTTTCTAAAAAATAATCGTCCTTTATATCTATTTTTTTATTTTTAAATGTAAAAAATATTATTCTTACTCCGCATTTTTCCACACCTATACTTATATCTGTCTTTAAAATTCCTTTTTTAATCATATCTTATCTCCAGATAAATATTATTTTTATTCCTTAGGATAGAATACTTTTTCACCTGCCTTTACAATTATTCCTCCTGAACTGTCTATCTCTACTGTAAACGCACCTGATGTACTCTTAGGCTTTGGTACACTGTTTATATATCCAAGTGTTTTTAACTCATCCACAGTTGTAGAATCCGATACCGCCTCTTCACTAATTGCAATAGTAGCTGCAGTTGCTATATTTGCTGCATTAGTATAATCGACATTCAGTTTTGCGTTCTTCTCTGCACTTCCATATTTTACAAAAGCTATACTTGCAAGTATTCCTATTATAGCTACAACTATTATCATCTCCACAAGTGTAAATCCATGTCTTTTACGTCTATTATTCATTTTTTCCATATGATTCAGTTTGTTATTTTTCATTTTTATACCTCCGAAATTATAAAAATTTAAATTCTGATTTTATACTTTTAAAATGCCGATACAATATCAAACATAGGCAGTACAATAGCTATAACTATTGTTCCTATAACAATGCCGCATAATACCGTAAGTAATGGCTCTACAAGCCTTATAATCCTGTCTATTTTTATATCCAGCTCGTTCTCATAGAATGAGTTTATATTTTTCAGACTTTCTTCTATAAGTCCACCTTCCTCACCTGCTTTTAGCATTGATATAAACATTTTGGGAAACAGTCCCGACATTTCAAGTGATTTTGATATACTGTTTCCATTCATTAAATACCTTCTGGATACTATAAGTAATTCTTTTACATTCTCATCTCCATTTATTTCTGATGCTATATCTATTGATTTCATTAAAGGAACACCACTTTTAATCATTATGTATAAATTACGGGAAAATGAGGCCAGAAACATTGTATTTTCAATGTCCTTTATAAAAGGCACTCTTTTTTTCATACTATTTATATATAATTTAAAATCTGTTGTCTTAATATGATGTATCATTAATATAAATAAAAGTGTTGATATAAACATTACTGCCAATATATTTTCTCTAAGTAAAACCGCTGTACTCAGTATAAACTCAGTTATAAATGGAAGTTTAATTTCACTTTCCTCCAATATAAATATAAAATTTGGAACAACAAAATATATCATAAACGCCATTAAAAGAAACATCATTATCATAAGGATACAGGGATATATAACCATGGATATGACTTTTGATTTTATTCTGTGTTTTCTTTCGTAGTATACAGCCATATCCGATGTTATTTCTTCAAGTCTGCCAGACTCTTCACCGCATTTTATCATGAGCACAAAGAAATCCGAAAATACATCCGCACTTCTTATTGATTTTTCAATAGACGACCCGTTTCTCAAATGCTTTACTATTATTTCAAATGCATTTTTTCTTATTCCTTTTTCCCCGTACCCTATTATTTCAAATGTTTTTTCTATATTACAAGAAGCTTTTAATAGTATTGACAGCTTTCTGCATATTATACTCAGCTCCCTGCTGTCTGTATTTGCTGATAATCTGTCTTTTATAGATTTAAATATATCCTGCAATTTTACATTCCTCCTCATCTATAATTCCAGATTTTATGGCTGTATAACAGCTTTCTTCAAATGTTATCATTTGGGATTTTAACGCTTCCTTCTTTATATTGGAAATTCCTTCTTCCCTTCTTATACATTCCTTTAAATTATCATTTACGACTATGATTTCATATAAAGCAGTTCTTCCGCTGTATATTTTATCTCCTGTTTTATGTACTTTATTTTTTCTTTCATTATCATGCTCATTTTCTATAATATTATCCAAAGAAGTATATTTTTTTCTTATAAGCTTTTGAGATATTATACCCGATAAAGACGCACTTATTAGATATGGTTTTATCCCCATATCCTCCAGTCTTATTATCGCTGATATGGCATTTTCTGTATGAAGGGTTGTTATTACAAGGTGTCCTGTTATTGCTGCTCTTATTGCAGTTTCGGCTGTTTCTTTATCTCTTATTTCTCCAACCATTATAATATCCGGATCCTGTCTCAGTACGGATTTAAGACATTTATCAAAACTCAGTCCTGTTTTTTCATTTATCTGTATCTGATTTATTCCGTCTATTTTGTATTCCACAGGATTTTCTATTGTGGTAATGTTCTTTTTATTGTCTATAAGCTCATTCAGTATTGAGTATACGGTTGTGGTCTTTCCACTTCCCGTAGAGCCACACACTATTAACATTCCTTTACTTTTAGATGTTATGGAATTTATCATTTCAACAGCACGCTCTGAAAAACCAAGTTCCTCTCTTTTTTTTATGAAAGTATCTTTGTTTAAAAGCCTCATTACTATCTTTTCTCCGTTTATGGTAGGTATTGATGAAACCCTTATATCTATGCTCATTCCAAATATATTCTCATTTATTCTTCCATCCTGTGGAATTTTTTTCTCGGCTATATCCATTCCTGATTTAAGTTTTATAAATGCGGATAACTCTGGATATATGCTCATAGATATATTTTTTCTGTTGACTAAATCCCCGTCTATCCTTACTCTTATCCTGCATATCTTATCAAATGGCTCTATATGTATATCACTTGCTTTATTTCTGACGGCATTTTTCAGTATTTCCCCGAATATATCGCTTATATAAAATTCTCCCTTTTCCTCTGTATCTGTATTTAGTTTTTTTATTTTCTCGTAAATTATATCCGGATTTTCTATTTTTATTATCACTTTTTTCCCACTTACAGCCTCTATATCCTGTTTAAGACGTATATTTTCTTCATTTGCTTCAACAGTTATAATAGATTCTGTTTCCTCAGAAATATATGCATCATATCTTACAGCCATATTTTGATATGTCATATCTACATTATTTCCCATAAAATATCCCCTTCATTTTAATAATATTTTGTTGTTCTTTAAGGATATTATCGACATAATCATGTTTATTAATACATTATTTTTATTATTTATCTGTAAAATCAGGAAAAATTTTTCCACATTATACAGAATAAACTGTTATTTTGTGGAAAACTCTTTTGCTTTAAAAGTAATTTTAAATCCTCTGTGCATAACTTTTCTTATTAATAATCAAAAAATAAAAAGAACTGTACATAAAATAATATGTACAGTTCTTTCATATTTTCGCTATTTATACAGCTTTTTAATCTAAATTAATCAACTCTTATTTCGTATCCGTGTTTCTGATACTCTTCAACTATAGTTTCCCATAGTTCTTCTATTCCAGTTTTTTTAGATGATGATATTGGTATTACCTTTTCATCTTTTTCAAGCTGAAGTTTTTTTCTTATTATACTGATGTGCTTCTGATACTGTCCTCTTGAGATTTTATCTGCTTTTGTGGCTACTACAACACAGTCATATCCAAAGTATTTTATCCAGTCATACATCATTTTGTCGTCTTTTGTTGGTTCGTGTCTTATATCTACAAGAAGGAATATTGAACAAAGTTCCTCTCTTTCCTGAAGATATTCTTCCATTATATCTCCCCATTTGTCTTTTTCAGATTTTGCAACCTTTGCATATCCGTATCCAGGAAGGTCAACAAAGAAGAATTCATTGTTGATAAGGTAGAAGTTTATAGTTCTTGTCTTACCTGGTGTTGAACTTGTTCTTGCAAAACTTTTTCTGTTTAAAAGCGCATTTGTAAGAGATGATTTACCAACATTTGATCTACCAGCAAGTGCTATTTCCGGAAGTCCGTCTGTTGGATACTGTGATCTTTTTACAGCACTCATTGTTATTTCTGTGCTTCTTATCTTCATTTTCAGGCTCCTCTCTATATTAAGGCTTCTCTAAGAACATCGTCCATTGTTTCCACAAGAACAAATTCCATATCAGCCTTTACATTTTCAGGTATTTCCTCAAGGTCTCTTTCGCATTCTTTAGGAAGAAGTGCCTTTGTTATTCCTGCTCTGTGTGCAGCAAGAAGTTTTTCCTTAACTCCACCAACAGGAAGTACTCTACCTCTAAGAGTTATTTCACCTGTCATTGCTATATTTCCAGGAACTCCTCTTCCTGTAAGAGATGATATTACAGCAAGTGCCATTGTTATACCAGCTGAAGGTCCATCCTTTGGAGTAGCTCCTTCTGGAAGGTGTATGTGTATATCCTTAGTTTTATAGAAGTCTTCTTCTATTCCAAGTTCATCAGATATAGATCTTATATATGATATACCCGCTTTTGCAGATTCCTTCATTACATTTCCAAGGCTTCCTGTAAGTACTACCTCACCTTTTCCTTTAAGAGTATTTACTTCTACCTCTAGAGTAACTCCTCCTACTTCAGTCCATGCAAGTCCTGTAACAAGACCTACTCTAGGTTCTGCTTTTACAAGATCATATCTGAATACTTCTTTTCCAAGCATTTCCTCAAGGTCTTTTTCTTTCACGTCAAATCCTTCAAGTGAAGAATCATCAACGTATTTCTTGGCTACCTTTCTGCATATCTTACCTATTGTTCTTTCAAGTGTTCTGACACCTGATTCTCTTGTATATGAGTTTATTATTTTTCTCATTACTGGTTCTTCTATTGTTACGAATCCTTCAGCAAGTGAGTTTTCTTTTATCTGTTTTGGAAGAAGATATTTCTGGGCTATATTCAGTTTTTCTTCTTCTATATATCCTGATATTCTTATTACTTCCATTCTGTCAAGAAGTGGTCTTGGCACATTATCAAGACTGTTTGCAGTAGTTATAAACAGAACTTTTGATAAATCAAATGGTATTTCCATGTAGTGATCTACGAATTCTTTGTTCTGTTCTGGATCAAGAACTTCAAGCATTGCTGATGCTGGATCACCCTTATAATCTGATGCCATTTTATCTATTTCATCAAGTAGGAATACAGGGTTCTTGCTTCCTGCTTCTTTCATTCCGTTTATTATTCTACCTGGTATTGCACCTACATAAGTTCTTCTATGACCTCTTATTTCAGCCTCATCTCTTACACCACCTAATGAAAGTCTAGTGTATTTTCTTCCAAGGGCTCTTGCCACTGATTTTACTATAGATGTTTTACCTACACCAGGAGGTCCTACAAGACAGATTATCGGACCTTTTGGAGCTTTTGATAATTTTCTTACTGCAAGGTATTCAAGTATTCTTTCTTTTACCTTTTCAAGTCCATAGTGGTCTTCATCAAGTATAGACTGTGCTTTTTCTATATCAAATTTTTCTTTTGTTTCCTTATTCCAAGGAAGTGAGAATATCATATCAAGATAATTTGAGCTCACTGAAAAATCTGGTGAAGCAGTAGACATTCTTGAGAATTTATCTATTTCTTTTTCTATTTTTTCTTTTGTTGTCTTTGGAGCTCTAAGCTTTTTAAGCTGTTCTCTGTACTTATCAGCTTCACTACTTGCACTTTCATCTTCTCCAAGTTCTTTCTGTATAGCTCTAAGCTGTTCTCTCAGATAATATTCTTTCTGTATTTTATTCATCTGTTTTTTAACTCTTAAAGCTACTTTTTTCTCTATTTTCATTATTTCGATTTCTTCAAGAACCATTGAATATATTAATTCAAGTCTTTTCTTTACATCGAATTCTTCTAATATTTTCTGTTTCTGTTCACTTTTTAGATATATATTTGCAGCTATTGTATCTGCTATCTTTCCATAGTCTTCTACATCAGAAAGAGAAATTAGTACTTCTGGAGATATTTTGTTTCCTATATTTACATATTCTTCAAATGCATCTTTTAGATTTCTCTGAAGTGCTTCTTCCTCTGGATCTACCGCATATTCTTCTCCTTCTTCTGAATCAAGAAGAACTGTTTCTTCAACAACCGCTCTGTAGTATCCTTCATCTTTTGAAAGTTCTTTTATTTTACCTCTTGATATACCCTCAACAAGAACTCTTACTGTATCACCAGGAAGTTTTATCATCTGTTTTATTTTAGATATTGTTCCTACATGATAGAAATCGTCCTCATCAGGATCATCTATAGCTATACTTTTCTGAGATGTAAGGAATATAGTTTCATCTTCAACCATAGCCTGTTCAAGAGCTTTTAAAGATATTTCTCTTCCTATATCAAAGTTAAGTATCATATATGGGAATATTGCTAATCCTCTAAGTGGAATAAGCGGTAGTTCGTGATCTATTTTAGTATATTTTTTTTCCATCCGTTACCTCATCTCCTTTTTTTAAGAATTTAGTTACTTTTACTATTATATATTTATACTATTTAATTTTCAACTATAATATTGTCCCTATCAAATGTAATATATTATTATATCTCTAAATATCTTTTTTTTCAATATTTAAACTCGTAATCCATTATAATTTCAACTTATACAATATATCAGATTTTACTATATTATACTTTTGTTATGTTTTCTTTATATTAAGTTAGTTATGCTATAATATAATATGTATTTTGTTTATATTACAAGACAATAAATATAACTTATATAATAAAATTATTCTATCTATTATATTATACCCTATTTTTAGCCTTAAAAACTCTTAAATAGCTAATTATTCTATTTAAAATAAAAATATCAAATCAAAGGAGAAATCAATATATGCTTAAATTATTTTTATCATTTTTTAAGATTGGTGCATTCACTTTTGGTGGTGGTTATGCAATGATTCCAATTATTCAGGATGAAATCGTAAAAAAACAGAAGTTAGTCAGCGAAGAGGAATTTCTTGATTATCTGTCAATAGCACAGAGTTATCCAGGTGTTCTTGCCGCGAATATATCTATTCTTTTAGGTTATAAAATCAATAAAATACCCGGAGTTTTAGTATGTGTTCTTGGCTCTGTTCTTCCTTCTTTCTTTATAGTACTTTTACTTTCATTCTTCTATCTGAATCATTCATCATCTAAGATTTTAGAAGGATTTTTCACGGGAGTAAATCCTGTTGTTATAGCACTTATAGTATTTTCATTTATAAAATTACTTGAAAAACTACCTAAGAGTAAAAGAAATATAGTATTTATTGTTGCAGCAACTGTTGCAGTTTCAATATTTAATATAAGCCCTATATATATAATATTACTAGGAGGTGCATACAGCCTATGTCTAAAATAATACTTCTATTTCTTATATTCCTTAAAATAGGAGCATTCAGCTTTGGTGGCGGATATGCAATGCTTCCATTTATACAGCAGGAATTTATAGACCATTATCATTTTATAACTAACAGGGAATTTCTGGATTTACTCGCAATATCACAGTCAACTCCAGGACCTATAGCAATAAACAGTGCTACATTCGTAGGATTTAAAACTGCAGGAGTTGCAGGTTCAATAGCTTCATCTCTTGGCGTTCTTGTATTTTCACTTGTAGGTCTTACTATACTTTCTTCATTTTTGGATAAATTCAAGGACAATAAAAGAGTTGAAAATCTTCTTATAGTTTTAAGACCTCTTACAATGGGATTCATACTTGCATCAGCGATTTCATCTGCTATGGAAATACAGTGGGGAGCATATGAAATAATAGCCTTTGTAGCGGCTCTTGTGCTTCTTAAAACAAAGAAAATCGGATCTATTTCGATAGTATTCCTATTTGGATTAATCGGGATTCTTATGGCATTTATATAATGAATTTTATAACTTAAAGTAAGAAAAATCATATTTTAAATAACAGAACTTATAAAAATTTATTTATATTAACGTTAAATAAAAAGGCTGTACCGGATATTTTGATAATATCACGATACAGCCTTTTTTCCGTATTTAATTTAGTCTTAACTAAAAATTATTCTCCATCTGTAAGTGCTTCCTGCTTGCGTATTACAAGAGGTTTTACATCGTCATTTATTACAGATTCTTTAGTAACTATTACTTTTTCAACGCTTTCATCTGAAGGAACTTCGAACATAGTATCCATCATTATATATTCAACTATACTTCTAAGTCCTCTGGCACCAGTGCTTCTTGCTATAGCTTTTTTAGCTATTTCTCTAAGTGCATCGTCTTCAAATTCAAGTTCAACTCCATCTATTTCAAGAAGCTTCTTATACTGTTTTACTATGGCATTTTTAGGTTCGTTAAGTATAGTCATAAGAGCATCCTCATCTAAAAGATTAAGAGTTGCTATTACTGGTATTCTACCTATGAATTCTGGTATTATACCGAATTTAAGAAGGTCTTCTGGTAAAACAGATTCATATATCTTACCTATATCTAAATCCTTCTTGCTTTCTATCTTAGCTCCAAATCCAAGAGTCTTTTCATTTGATCTTCTCTGTATTATACTTTCAAGGCCATCGAATGCCCCTCCAAGTATGAATAATACATTTGTAGTATCAAGTTTTATAAATTCCTGATGTGGATGTTTTCTTCCGCCCTGTGGTGGAACATTTGCAACAGTACCTTCAAGTATTTTTAGAAGTGCCTGCTGAACACCTTCTCCACTTACATCTCTTGTTATAGATGGGTTTTCAGATTTTCTTGCTATTTTATCGATTTCGTCTATGTAGATTATACCTTTTTCAGCTCTTTCAACATCAAAATCAGCAGCCTGAAGAAGTTTTAAAAGTATATTTTCAACGTCTTCTCCAACATATCCTGCTTCTGTAAGAGATGTAGCATCAGCAATTGCAAATGGAACGTTAAGTGTTTTTGCAAGTGTCTGAGCTAAAAGAGTTTTACCTGAACCTGTAGGTCCAAGAAGAAGTATATTACTCTTCTGTATTTCTACATCGTTATCAGTTTTTTTGTATATTCTTTTATAATGATTATATACAGCTACAGAAAGAGCTTTTTTAGCTTTTTCCTGTCCTATTACATAATCATCAAGTATCTGCATCATTTCCTTTGGTTTTGGAAGTGATTCAGCTGAAGCGTCATAGCTTGACATTTCCTCTTCTTCTTCGTGTATTATTTCATCACAAAGTTCTATACACTCATCACATATATAAACATTTGGTCCTGCTATTAATCTTCTTACCTGATCCTGTGTTTTACCACAGAATGAGCATTTAAGCTGTTTTTTTTCGTCTTTTGACATTCTAACACCTCTTTTCTATAACTCCTTATTAGTTATTACTTCATCTATAAGGCCGTATTCCAGTGCTTCACTAGGTTCCATGAAATTATCTCTTTCTGTATCAGCTTTTATTTTTTCAAGAGGCTGTCCAGTTCTTTCAGCAAGTATTTTATTAAGATTTTCTTTTATCTTAACTATTCTCTTTGCATGTATTTCTATATCAGTAGCCTGACCCTGTGCTCCACCTAAAGGCTGATGTATCATTATTTCACTATGAGGAAGTGCATATCTTTTACCCTTAGCCCCTGCTGCTAAAAGGAATGCACCCATAGAAGCTGCCATACCTATACATATTGTACTTACATCAGGTTTGATGTAGTTCATAGTATCAAATATTGCCATTCCAGATGTTATACTTCCTCCTGGTGAATTAATATATAAATGTATGTCCTTGTCTGGATCTTCTGCTTCAAGGAATAAAAGCTGTGCTACTACAAGACCTGCAGTAGTGTCATTTACTTCATCTGCTAGAAATATTATTCTATCCTTTAGAAGTCTTGAGAATATATCATAAGATCTTTCTCCTCTTCCAGTCTGTTCCACAACGTAAGGTACAAGTGCCATATCACATACCCCTTTCCAATTAAATATATTTCTGTTTATTATATGAGGCTGTCTATGATATGTAAAATACCCTTTAGACAGCCCCTTTTTATCATTCAGTAAATTTTTTTAAATTAAGCTATTGTAGCGTTTTCTACTAGGAATTCTATAGTTTTTCTTACTTTTATCTGTCCTGCTACATCTTCAGCGTTTAATGCTTTTTTAACTTCTTCTAATTCTATTCCGTACATTTTAGCCATGTTAGCCATTTCTTCGTTTATTTCTTCTTCAGAAGCTTCTATTTTTTCTGCTTCACCTATAGCTTCAAGAACTAATGATCCTCTTACCATTTCTTCAGCTTCGTCTCTTCTTTTTTCTTTTAATCCATCAAGGTTTTCACCAGTTATTTCGAATAACTGTTCCATCTGTAATCCCTGAGACTGTAACTGATAAGCAAGTTCCTGCATCATTCTGTCTAACTGAGCGTCTACCATTGTTTTTGGAGTTTCGAAGTCAGCGTTTGCTGCAGCTTTGTTTACTAATTCAGTTCTTATCTGGTTTTCAGCCATGTTTTCAGCCTGTTCTTTTAAGTTCTTTTCTATATCAGCTTTTAATTCGTCTAATGTTTCGAATTCAGTAGTATCTGATGCGAATTCATCGTTTAATTCAGGTACTTCTTTAACGTTTATAGAGTTTATTTTTACTTCGAATTTAGCAGGTTTTCCAGCTAAATCTTCTCTTGCGTATCCTTCTGGGAATGTTACGTTTACTTCTACAGTATCGTTTACATTTGCTCCTACTAACTGATCTTCAAAGTTATCTATGAAAGTATCAGATCCTATTGTTAATTCGTATCCTTCAGCGTTTCCACCTTCGAATTCTTCTCCATCAACAAATCCTTTGAAGTCTATGTTAGTTATATCGTCTTTTTCTACTGGTCTTTCAACAGCAACTAATCTTGAGTTCTGTTCAGCCATTCTTTTTAATTCTTCTTCAACCATTTCAGCAGTTATTTCTGGAACGTCTTTTTTAACTTCTATTCCTTTGTACTGTCCTAATTTAACTTCTGGTCTTACTTCAACTTCTACAGATAATACTAATCCGTTGTCTTCGCTTATTTCATCTACGTCTATAGCTGGAGTTCCTATTGGATCTATACCAGTTTCTTTTACAGCATCTTCAAATACTTCTCCGAATATTGCATCTATAGCATCTCCGTAGAATATTCCTTTTCCGTAGTTCATTTCTATTATTTTTCTTGGTGCTTTACCTTTTCTGAATCCAGGTACGCTGTATCTGCCTCTAGTTTTTTTGTAAGCTTTTTCTACAGCTCCGTTGAACTGAGCATATTCTACTGTTATTTTTAAAGTAACTAAATTACCTTCTCTTTTAGCTAAGTTTGCTTTCATCTCTAAAAAATCCTCCTAATATTACTTTCTTTTTAATAATTATTTACGGATATTTGTCCATTTTAATCCTATACAACTATTTAATTATATCATATAAGTTTTTTTAAATACAACCTTTATAGGGCTTATATTTCAATTTCTTTTATTTTGACTGTTTTTCCAAATTCTAAAATCATAAACCCTCTTCTGCTGTTGCCCCTTGGGCGCGATGGACTGCCCGGATTTATGTAAAGTACACCGTTTCTTTCAGTCTTAAAAGCTACATGTGAATGGCCGAATACAACTATATCTGCACCAAGTTCACTCGCTCTTTTTTCAAGAAGGTCTATTCCGTATTTCACATCGTATCTGTGTCCGTGGCATACAAAGAAGTTTTTCCCACATGCTTCAAAGAAAAGCTCATCTTCAACATCATCCCAGTCGCAGTTTCCCTTTACAGCAAGTACATTTTTTCCTGTTTTCTGGAATAAATATCTTCCATCTGAAAAATGGTCTCCTGCATGTATTATAAATTCGCAGTCTGAAAAATATGGAGCTGCTTTATCCATTGCAAGCATAGAACCGTGAGTATCACTTATTACACCTATCTTCATTATCTCACAACCCTTTTTCTGAATTCTTCTTTCATCTTTTTAAGAGCATTTGCTCTGTGGCTCATTCCATTTTTTATATCTGAAGGTATTTCTCCAAAAGTCTTATCGAATCCGTCTGGTATAAACATATTGTCATATCCAAATCCGTTTTCTCCTTTTTCTTCAAGCGCTATTTTACCTTCAACAGTTCCTCTTACAGTAAATTCCTTTCCATCTGGAAGAACAACCCCGATAGCACTTACGAATCTCGCTGCTCTTTCTTCCATTGGAACATCCTTTAATGCTTCAAATAATTTTTTTCTGTTGTCTTCATCTGTTGCATTTTCACCAGCATATCTTGCTGAATATATACCAGGTTTTCCACCTATTGCATCAACTACAAGTCCTGAGTCATCAGCTATACATATTTTGCCTGTAAGTTTTGCTATTGTTCTCGCTTTTATAAGGGCGTTGTGTTCAAATGTTCTTCCGTCTTCAACTATTTCTATTCCGCCAAGGTTTACATCCTTTAATGAATATATATTGTAGTCAAAGTCTTTAAGAATTTCCCCTATTTCTTCAAGCTTATGCATATTTCCAGTTGCTATTACTACATCTTTTCCGTAGTCCATTCCCATAACAGCATCTCCTATTTCAGGAATTGCGGCTCTCTGTATTTTTATAAGCTCTTTGTTTCCTTTTTCTCCAAGTTCTAATAACTTATTTAAATCTTCTCTGCTGAAAGGAGCTTCTTCTCCAGTTCCCTGAACTTCCACGAATTCTCCTTTATCAGTCATAACAAAGTTCATATCAACTTTTGCTGATGAGTCTTCAACATAGCATAAATCCAGCATATGTTCATCATCTACTATACCAGCACTTATAGCTGATACGAAGTTCTTTATAGGAAGATGTTTTATTTCTTTTCTTTTATATAGTCCGTATATAGCCTGTGCAGCTGCAACAAATCCACCAGTTATTGAAGCTGTTCTTGTTCCACCGTCTGCCTGTATTACATCACAGTCTATCCATACAGTTCTTTCTCCTAAAAGTTTAAGGTCTACAACTGATCTTATAGCTCTGCCTATAAGTCTCTGTATTTCCTGAGTTCTTCCGTCTATTTTTCCTCTTACAGAGTCTCTTACCTTTCTCTGCTGTGTTGCTCTAGGAAGCATTGAATATTCTGCATTTATCCATCCTGTACCAGTATTTCTAAGGAATGGCGGTACCTTATCTTCTACTGTTGCAGTACAGATTACTTTTGTTTCACCCATTTCTATAAGGACTGAGCCCTCTGCATATTTCGTATAATTTGTCGTTATTTTTACCGGTCTTATTTCGTTCTTAGCTCTGTTCTCTCTTTCCATTAACTCAATCTCCCCTCTCTTATATTTTAATCTTCTTCTATCTTATAATAAATAATATTATCACTCTCTACGCTCTTTTGCTATGATTATATTCCAAGTTTATCTCTTACTTCATCAATAGTATTAAATTTGCATATTTTCACAAATGTATCCTCGTCTATAACCTTAACACCAAGGCTGTTTGCTTTATCCAGTTTTGAACCTGCTGCTTCTCCGGCAAGAACAAATGTAGTTGATTTACTTACACTTGAAGTGGCTTTTCCACCTCTTTCTTCTATCATTTCCTTCGCCCGATTTCTCTTCATGGTTGGAAGAGTACCTGTAAGGACTATCTTCATTCCTTCAAACAGTTTAGGAATTCCGCTGTCTTTTTCATCAGGAGATTCCATGTTTACTCCGGCTTCTCTTAATTTTTCTATAACAGCTCTGTTCTGTTCTTCTCTGAAAAATCTTATAACACTTTCAGACATTATATTTCCAAATTCTTCAAGATTTGTCAGTGTTTCAAGGTCTGCATTCATTATCTCGTCTATATTTTTAAAGTTTGATGCAAGTATTTTAGCACCCTTAATTCCTACAAATCTTATTCCAAGACCATTTATAAGCTTCCAAAGCTCATTTGATTTTGATTTTTCTATTGCCTTTATAAGATTATCCGCAGATTTTTCTCCCATTCTTTCAAGAGGTATAATCTGTTCTTTCTTTAGTTTGTATATATCTGATATATTTCCTATAAGACCTTCATTTAAAAGAAGTGTTATAACAGATTCTCCCATACCTTCTATATCCATAGCATCTCTGGATACAAAGTGGATTATTCCTCTTCTTATCTGAGCAGGGCATGATATGTTTATACATTTAACGGCAGCCTCACCCTCGAGTCTTACAGTAGGTTCCCCGCATGCAGGACATATTTCAGGCATTGAGAATTCTTTTTCCAAACCATCTCTGTCTTCTTTTACAACCTCTACAATCTGAGGAATTATATCCCCTGCCTTCTGAACTATAACATGGTCATAAAGCATTATTTCCTTTTCTTTTATAAAATCTTCGTTGTGAAGAGTTGCCCTGCTTACTGTTGTTCCGGCAAGTCTTACCGGCTCAAGTATTGCAGTCGGAGTTATTGTACCAGTTCTTCCAACCTCAACCTCTATGTCAAGTATTTTACTTTTCTTTCTTTCAGCCGGGAATTTATACGCTATTGACCATCTGGGACTCTTTGCAGTATATCCCATAGTATTCCTCTTTGAAATATCATTTACTTTTATAACCATTCCGTCTATATCGAATTTAAGATCTTCCCTGTGGTCAGTCCAGTAATTTATAAACTCTATTACCTCTTCTATATTCTTACATATTTTGTAGTTTTCACTTACAGAGAATCCAAGCTCTTTTAAATGCTCAAGCGAACCACTGTGTGTTTTCATATCTTCAAGCTCATTTATATTTTCAAGGTTGAATACGAATATATCAAGGGGTCTTTTCGCAGTAAGCTTTGAATCAAGCTGTCTTAAAGAACCGGCTGCAAGGTTTCTTGGATTTGCAAATACCTGCATATCGTGTTCTTCCTGGTAGGCATTTACCTTTTCAAAGTTTTCCTTTGATATATATACTTCTCCTCTTACTATTATTTCTCTTTTATCTTCTATTTTAAGTGGTATGCTTTTTATAGTCATTGCATTTTTGGAAATGTCTTCACCTATAACACCATTTCCTCTTGTTGCTGCCTTTACAAATTCTCCGTTTTCGTAAGTTATTCCAACAGAAAGTCCGTCTATTTTAAATTCCACAACATATTCGACATCTTCTCCTGTCATTTCCTGTACCCTTCTGTCAAAATCTCTTAAATCCTCAGCAGAAAAGGCATTTGAAAGACTTAGCATAGGATTTTTATGCTCTATCTGTTCAAATTTATCAAGTGCAACTCCGCCTACTCTGTTTGAAGGCGAGTCAACTCTTTTATATTCAGGATTTTCAGCCTCAAGTTTTATAAGCTCTCTCATCATCATATCGTATTCATAGTCTGATATTTCCGGAGCATCTTTATTGTAATATCTGTCACTATGGTACTGTAATTTATCTATAAGATTATCTATAGTCTCTTTTATATTTTCCATGCTACTCTCCCGTTTTTTAAATTTCTTAATATATTATAACTCTATTACTCTCTTTAAGTAATACGGCAGGACAAATTAAATTTCCAAAATATTTTAAATGCATTCTTACATGTAATATATTCTGTTTTCCATAATGTACCTTAAATTATATAACACTGTTATTCCGTATAGTATTCATTTATATTTTTAATACACAAAATAAAAGTATTTTAATCATAAAAAAATACTGCCATGGAAATAAATCCACAGCAGTAATTATTTCAGTCTGTTTTATTTTTAATTCAGTAGTTATCAATTATAACAACTGATATTTATTTTTATTCATATAATTATTAAACAGGTATTAATATCCTTTTTTTATTTCTACTTTTCTTTCAGGCTTACCAGTTTCTATGAAGCTTTTAAGATTTTTATATACATTTTCAAATAATCTTTCTTCATTTCCATCTGATACCCATGAATTATGTGGAGTTATAAGTACATTGTCTATTTCCCAAAGCTTGCTTTCAGAAGATAGTGGCTCTTCTTCAAATACATCAAGTACTATTCCTCTGAATTTTTCAGCATATTTTTCAAGGTCTGAAAGATTTATAAGGCTTCCCCTTCCCGCATTCACAAGAACAGAACCATCCTTCATTATTTCAAACTTATCTGCATTCATAAGTCCCTGAGTGCTCTTTGTTGAAGGCATAAGTCCTATAACTATATCACATTCAGAGAGAAGCTCATCTATTTTATCACTTGGAAGACATCTATCAAAGTTTTCAACTTCTCTTCCTGAAGTATTAAGTCCCCATACCTCAACTCCAAATGCTTTAAGTCTTTTCGCAGTTTCTATTCCTATATCACCTGTTCCAAGAATACCAGCCTTTTTTCCATTTAATTCAAGAAGGCTGAAATCCATCTTCCACCTTTTGCCTTCCTGTTTTTTAAAGAACTGTTTTTTATTTTTATATACTTCAAGAATACTCATAACTATAAATTCTGCCATAGGTATGCTGTATCCACCCTTATTATTAGAAAGTATTATTCCCTTTTCAACAAAGTAATCCTTTGGAATATGGTCAAATCCAACGCTTGCAAGCTGAAGCATTTTTAAGTTTTTCATCTGTGTATAATCAAGTCTGTCCGTGTTGTGATATACATACGCCACATCGACCTCGTTTATTTCAGATGTATTTTCAAGACATCTGTCGTCGTGGAATACTATCGTATATCCAAGATCCTCAAGCATTTTCATTTTTTCATCGCTAAAATTTTTAGTAACAAGAAGTTTCAATTTGGTTACCTCCCTTTTAATATATAATTTCCAATTATTTTAATAATATAATATATACCCTAAATATATAAAAATATACATAATTATATTCAGTATAATCCCGTATTATTCCTTCATCAGAATTTATTTTCAGTAAGCAGAATTAAAGATTTTCCCGATATAATAAAAAAATATGGAACCCCACGCTGTACATTAATGAAGTTCCATATCTTATATTTTATCATCTGTAAAATTGTAAATCTATTTCTGTTTAATCATTGTCTTATAAAATATATTCTATTTATATACTTTTAAAATTATTCCCCTTTGATTTACTCAGCTATTGCATATGGTAAATCTTTCTTTTCATCGGTTCTGTCTATATTTATAAGTCTTTTAAATTTATGTCCAAATATTCTACATCTTGATAGTATTGATACATGCTCAAGATCAGGACTTACTAGTGGAACTGATGCTACTACATCTCCATATTCATCTATATACTGAAGATCCGCTATAACAGACTCTTCATTTAAAGAGCCCTCTACTTTTCTATAGCTTATTTTTTCATTTACCTTTTCGTTGTCCCGAAGTACCGCGTAGAAGTCTTCTTTTGTTTCAAGAGTTACATCGCTCAGTGCTTTTATATCCTCTACATTTCCTTTTCCAACAGCTTCACCTTTTTTACATACACATTCAGTGTGATATGTTTCCCCAAGCTTATAAAGAGCTGTTGACGATGCCGCCCTGTCCTCTTTACACCAGTTTCCCATAACAACACCTATCATTCTGTTTTTAGGCTCTGAAGTTCCTATATCCATTCTGTTTGTAAATACGAGACAATATCCTGCTCCATCTGTATATCCTGTTTTCATACCGTCTACATTTGGATAAGTGTGTAAAAGAAGATTTGTATTATAATAGTCACATCCTCTTTCAGGGCTTGATATCGATCTTGCACCTGTTATAGCTACTGTTTCGTCTTCGTAATCTTCAAGAAGATTTTTAGCCATTCTGTATACGTCTCTTGCAGTTGAATGATTCTGTTCCGGCTCTGTTCCTTCTGGTTTACTCCAGTCGTATACAGGAAGCCCGTTTGGATTTATAAAATATGTCTTTTTCATTCCGATGTCTTTGGCTTTCTGATTCATTCTTTCAACAAATGCATCTAAATCCCCGTCACATACATGATAAGCTATAGCAAGTGCTGCATCATTTGCAGATACTATAAGAAGTCCCTTTAGAAGTTCGTCTAAAGATACTTTTTCATTTTCTTTAAGATGCATTGTAGAACCGCTGACTTTAAGCATTGGTTTTGTTATTTTAACTCTGTCAGTTAATTTTACCTCTCCGTTTTTTATAGCATCCTGAGCCACATAGAAAGTCATAACTTTACTTATGCTGGCTAGCGGTACCTGTTCATCAGCCTTCTTTTCAGTAATTACCCTTCCTGTCATCTGGTCAACAAGAATAGAATTTTTAGAGTATATTTCTGCAACTCCCTTTTCTTTCTTTTCAGCTGAGACACATGTCGGTATTAAAAATGCTACCACAAGTACAAGTGATACAGCTTTTCTGATCAGTTCTTTCAAAAGTATTACCTCCTCTGTTTTTTATATGCGTATTTTTAAACGCGTGTTTTTTATTTTACTATACAATTCATAATTTTACAAAGTTGTAAATATTCTTAAGTGTCTTTTTTTTAAGTTTATAGTAAATTATTTTATTTATATTTCAAGTCTAACAGCCAAAATACTTCATATCATTTATTCAAAAGGTTATTTTATTTATATATAGTATTAGTTGATATATAATGATTATATATTTATGATTGCAGAGATTTGGGGGATTTTATACATTGAAAGAAAAAACAAATTATAAGAATACAATAATGAGGATTTTAAAAATTATTTTAGGAAATATACTGATAACATCTACCTATGCACTTATAAGAGTACCCAATAAAATAGTAAACGGTGGTGTTACAAGCTTTTCCCTTATACTCTCGGGAATAACAGGAGTAAATATTTAAATTCATACCAAAGTCAGATATAGCCGTAATGATGGGAGCTATAAATATTATGGTTCTTTCTCTTGGATTTTTAAATCTGGGTGCGATATCTGTACTTTTAGGTATTATATTTACATTCATACAGTCGTTTACACTAAAGAAAATACTTGCTGTAAAGGAACTTGATGAGAATAAATAATGCTTTTAAGAATTACTCTAATCAAATTTATGATTAACAGCTTAAAAAATAACATAACTGAATTTATAAATGATGCAAATATTTTAATAGATAATTTAACTGAAAGAGGTGTTTTTTATGAACAATATTTTTAAAAGAACAAGCGTTAGAAATTACAAGGATATATCCGTTGAAGATGAAAAAATAGAGCTTATATTAAAAGCCGCTATGGCAGCTCCATCTGCAATGAACCAGCAGCCATGGGAATTTTATGTAGTTACAAATAGGGAAAAGCTTATCGAGCTTTCTGATGCAACTCCATATTCAAAAATGGTTAAAGACTCAGCAGTTACATTTGTAGTATGCTACAGAAACGACTCCCTTCGTGAAATGTTCAGGGAAATAGACTGCGCAGCATGCACTGAAAATATGCTTCTTGAAATAGAGGATCTTGGCCTTGGTGGAGTATGGATTGGTGTAGCTCCTAAAGAGGATAATATGGAAAATGTAAGAAAAATTATGGATATACCTGAAATACTTTCTCCATTTGCCCTTGTTGCCTGTGGTTATCCAGAAAAGGAACAGGCTCAGAAGGACAGATTTAATCCTGAAAGAGTACATTATATAAAATAAAACATATATTATATATTTATTTATATTTCTTATTTATATTTTATAATACACAAATTATATGAATACAGATGTATTTTATTTATTATTTTATATTTATATCCATACTATTATCAATAATGATGTATGTTTTATCAACAAATAATACATATCATTTTTATATATAATATATTATTTATTATAATAAAACCATATATTACATATATATTATTCTTTAAATACATATTATTATGTATTTATATATTATTTATACATATTAATACATTTTGATGGCAACTAATACATATTAAGTATAAAGTATTTAACTTTATATAATATATATAAATGTCGAAAACGTATACACTAATAATATTTTTTAATTTTAAAGGAGAAAACTATGAAAAAATTTATTTCTATAGGTGAAGCTCTTATAGATTTTATCCCCAATATCAAAGGGGAAAAGCTTAAAAATGTGGATGGTTTCAAAAGAGTTGCAGGTGGTGCCCCTTCAAACGTGGCAGGTGCTGTTGCAAAGCTCGGAGGAAATTCAATAGTACTTACAAAACTTGGAAACGATTCATTTGGAGACTATATAGTAGATACATTAAATGAATGTAACATAAACACAGAATATATAAAAAGAACTGATGAGTTTGATACATCACTTGCATTTGTCAGCCTTACAAATGATGGTGACAGAGAATTTAAATTTTACAGAAAAACTGCTGCAGACCTTCAGTACAGTGAAGATGATATTCCTGAAAACATACTGGAAAATACAGGAATAATCCATTTCTGCAGTGTTGATCTTGTTGAAAGTCCAATGAAAAATGCACATAAAAAACTCATCAGAATGGCTAAAGATAAAAATGTACTTGTAAGCTTTGATCCTAATTTAAGATTTATGCTTTGGGATGATAAAGACGAGCTAAGAAAAACTGTAAATGAGTTCATAAAATACGCTGATATACTTAAAATAAGCGATGATGAGCTTGAATTTATAACCGGTAAAAACGATATAAAAGATGCACTTCCCGAGCTTTTTAGCTTTGGCTGCAGTATGGTAATATACACCCTTGGAGCTGATGGCGCCAAGCTTTATCTAAAGGACAGCTTTATGAAAAAATACATAAAAGCAGGAGGATATAAAGTTGATGTAGTAGATACAACTGGTGCTGGAGACAGCTTTATAGGTGCCTTCTTATACAGAATTTTAAAATCAGAACATGATATAAACGATATTTTATATGATGATTTAAAGGAATATCTTGATTTTTCAAATCTTTATGCGGCATCTGTAACTACAAAACCAGGAGCGCTTGCATCAATGGTTTCAATAGATGAGCTTGAAATCCTTAAAGACAAAATCAATGATACAGATAACAAAACGGAAATAGTTTATATATAATTTAGAAATACGATATTATTGTATTTCTATTAATAACGAAATAAATATAAAAAACGGGAATCCCTGAAAGAGACTCCCGTTTTTTATATTCATTTATATTTTAAAACCACTTTAAAATTTCCCAATTATAAACACCTTATCTGTTATTAGTGTTCTCCATGGTGATGATGTCCACCACATTCGTCCCGATGTTCATGTTTGTTACATACAGAACCAGTTGATACAAGTTTTCCGTTTGCAAAAGCTATAGCTGCTTCTTTAGCATCTCCTGAAGCTCCTGTTACAACTTCTATATTTTTTTCATTGAATATTTCTATGGCACCTCCGCCCATTCCTCCTGATATTACAACTTTTACGCCCATATCGTTTAAGAAGTTTGGTAAGAATCCTGGTTTATGTCCTGGGTTTGCTATTGATTCTTCTTTTACCATTTTTCCATCTTCAAAATCAAATATATTGAAGTTTGAACAATGACCAAAGTGCTGTGCTACCATTTTATCCATACTTGCTACTGCTATTTTTAACATATCAATTCCTCCTGATATTTTAGTGTATCTATTTTTTACATACACTCATATATTTTATATTTTTTATTTATATAACTTTTACAGTTCCCGCTGAAAGATACTCTATTTTATCACCCATAATATCCCTTAATCTTTCATATGCCCGAATTCCTGTACAATGACAGGTATAATATTCTGAGCCTGTTTCAATAAGAAACTCTCCTACTTTGTCTATATATCCGCAGTTTTCATTATTATTCGCTGACCTTCTTGCAAGATGAAATCCTCCTACAACAACATCTGGGTATTTTCCCTCAAGCCTTTGAAACTGTCTAAGTATATTCACTATACCACTGTGTGAACACCCTGTAATAAGAACTGTTTTTTCTCCATCTCTTATCACTGTGTTCTGCTCATGAAGAAATCTGTCTTCAGTCATTTCTCCGTTTATTTCCTCTAAAAGCCCTTTATTTGAAGCTGGAAGAGGATATGTGTGCTCTTCACACGAGAATAATTTTATATCCTCATCTATATCAAAATTTCCATCTGTCTTTACTATTCTTTTGCTTTTTTCAATCTCTTTGTCTATCCCTATATATTCTATATTTCCACTGCTTCTTTTTGCATAATAATCATTAAATGCAAGATTATGTATAAATACCCTTGCCTTTTTATTTACTTCCAGGAATTTTTTAATTCCTCCGCCGTGGTCATAGTGTCCATGAGATAGTATCAGATAATCGACATCTGAAACATCCACATCCATTTTCTTTGAATTATCGTAGAACAAATCTGTCTGACCTGTATCCACCATAATCTTTTTTCCATTGAATTCTATATAAAGACTTAATCCATGTTCACAACCTATATCATCTCTTGATGAAGTATTCTCACAAAGTGTCTTTATTACCATATTCTTTTGCCTTCTCCCTTTTCAGCTAATATTTCAACTACATTATCGTATATTTTTCTTACAGCTTCTCCCGATTTACAATCGACATCTACTATTGTAAGATTGTTGTTTACCGCTTTAACTGCTTCCGGATCATATGGTATTCTTCCAGCAAACGGGATATTGTTGTCGCTGCAGAATTTTTCTATTCTGTCGGCATTTTCTGCGTTTGTATCGTATTTATTCACACAGACCGCAACCTTAATTCTGAATCTAAGCGCTGTGGTAATTATTCTTTCCATATCGCTCATTCCTGATATTGAAGGCTCTGCAACTATAAGAACCATATCAACTCCATTAAGAGAAGCTATTACCGGACACCCTATACCCGGTGATCCGTCTATAACCGCAAACTCTGTATCTTCAGAGGCCGCATTTGTCATACGTTTTTTAACCTCTGTAACAAGTTTTCCTGAGTTACCACTTCCCATGTAAAGCTTTGCTGTTGAAAATACTTTATCTCCATCTTTATATAGCATCATATCTCCGGATGCTGATTCCTGTGGAGAAACTGCTCCCACCGGACAGACTGCTTCACATACTCCACAGCCTTCACATCCGAATTCAGCAACTGAATATCCATCTTCACTTTTTATTATTGAATCAAATCTGCAGTGAGTCATACACGCTCCACATTCGATACATTTATCTTTATCTATGACGTATTTTGGAAGTCCGTAATACGCCTCTTTTTCTGGTTCTGCTTTATTACCTGCCACAAGGTGAAGGTTTGGCGCATCTACATCGCAGTCAGCATATGCCTTTGCATCTGAAAGACGTATAAGTGAACTGGCAACTGTTGTCTTTCCTGTTCCGCCCTTACCGCTTAGTATAAGAAGCTTTTTCATCTGACACCTCTCCTTTCACTGTTTCAAGTATAGAAGCAAATAATTCTCTGTATTTTTCACTTTCTCTGGCTACTACCTTTGCCTCTGAGCTTAATCTTCCAATTTCCTTTTCAAAAGGTATTTTTCCGATTATCTTTATTCCGTTTTCAATACAGAATTCTTCTGATGGATTTTCACCATCCAGACACTTATTAAGAACCACCCCAAATGGTTTCTTAAATAATGTTACAAGCTCATGTACCATCTTTAAGTTATGTGCTCCGAATGCTGTAGGCTCTGCAACTAAAACACAGAAATCAGCATCCTTTATACTTTCCATTACTATACAGGCACTTCCTGGAGGACAGTCTATAATAGAAAGTCTGTCTTCAAATTCCCTGTTTTTCTGAAGCAGTTTTTCTATAACAGGCACTCCTGAAACTTCTCCTGTATTTAAAATTCCCGTATATACATCTATCCCCTGGGAATTTCCCTTTTCTATCTTTCCTATAACCTTATCATCTTCCGTTATTGCTTTTGTTGGACATAGAAGTGAACATCCTCCGCATGAATGACAGACATCGTCAAACACTATCGGACTCTTCTTTATAAATGCAAGTGCATTGAATTTGCAGAAGTCCACGCATTTTCTGCATCCACTACAAAGTTCCTTATCGACTTTTGGAATTTTAACGGTTACCTCTTCCTCAACTATATTTTCGGGTTTGAAGAATAGGTGTCCGTTTGGTTCCTCAACATCACAGTCTATATAAAGAGCAGATCCCGATGCAGCTGCCATATTTACTGAAAGAAGTGTTTTTCCTGTTCCTCCCTTTCCACTAAGTACTGCTATATTCATATTAATTTCCGCCGTGTCCGTGGAATCCAGCGTGGATTTCAGTAAGTTCTTCAAGCTTACCTTCTTTAAAAGCATTTATATTGTCTATTGCTAAACCTTTAAATGTTCTGTACATTTTTACTTCTCCTGCTTCTAAAACTTCTGCCGCATTTTCACCGCATCTTGGAGTAAGTAAAACTTCTGCTTCAGCATCAACTATTGTCTGAGAAGCCTTTATTCCTGCACCTGCAGAAGCTGCTATTGCACTGTTATCAAGATATTCTTCTGCACCGCTTTCTGTATCGTATATTAAGAAGTATGGTGTACGTCCAAAAGATATACAAACTTCAGAATTTATGTTTTTTTCATCTACTGGTATCGCTAATTTCATAATTATTCACGTCCTTTTTCGTTAGTTTTCTCTTTTTCCATTTCAAGTTTCTTTCTTCTGCATCTCATCGGGCAGTTTTTACAACCTCTTCTGCATCCGCCCTTTGACTCTTCAGAAAGAACATATTCCCCACCTTTTATAACAAGTACACTGCCATTTACAAGAGAATCAGCAAGTTTTTTTCTTGCGCTTGTGTATATCCCCTGTACAGTTGTTCTGGCTATATTCATCTGCTCTGCACACTGAACCTGTGTGAAACCTTCAAGATCTATAAGCCTTATTGTTTCGTACTCATCTACAGTCATGTTTATAAATTTTCTTTCAGCTTCAGGAGCATCTATTGGTCCGAATTTTTCATTTTCGGGAAGGCCACACACATTTCTCCATTTTATTGGCCTTGGCATATAACCACCACCTCCTTAAGTTATTGACATATGTCGTTTACAATTCTTATTATACTCTGTTTATGACATATGTCAATTATAATTCAGATTTTATTTTGTCGTATGTTTAATATGTCTAACTATAAGGCATACTTTTATTACGTTTAAACTGTTTTTTACTTAAACTTTTTAAATATTAATTGAAACTCCATGATAATCACATGACTTTTGATTGGTAGATAAGTTTATATTTTTTATGTTTTCAGGTATAAAAAAAGAGAGTTTCCCCTCTCTTTTTATAACCAGTAATTTTAATTTGTAAGCATAACGTAAATATCAAATAATCTTTTTAATTTATCCTTTCCCATGTCCTTTGTCTGTATTGCAGATTTTATACTATTCAGGACAATCTCTCTTTGTCTTTTGTTATCCTTTATCTTTTTTATCAACTCATCAGAATATCTGAATATCCATTCTGCATCAAATTTTTCTTCATCAAATAAATCTATATTTAATAAAAAATCGTATTTATCGCTTATATTCTCAAACTCTTTGATAAATTCCCTTGGCATATCTTTCATCAAAATATATGCCGCCAGATTTTCAATCCTTAAATCATCTTCTTTTGATAATAATTCCTTGTTCTCCATATCAACGAGATAATCCTTTATGAGTTTTTCCTCATCATAGCAATCCGGTATGGAATTGTTATACCCTCTTTTTATAAGCTCATCTATATTATCTATAGCATATCTTTTGTTGTATTCAATCCTTGCTTCATCATTTAAAACAGTATACAGATGTCTTTCAAGGTCAGTATTTATTTTATTTTCTATTAACATATCAGAAATATCATTTGATATATAATTCTCTTTTCTAAAAATACAGGTCATTAATTCTATAATCTCCATAAGATCATAATAATGTCCGTATAATTTTATATCTTTTTCATTGTCTTTTATTTTATTGTTATATTCACTTATAAACCATTCCTCTACTATTTCAGAAGCGTTTCCTATATCACCGTATTCAAGCCATTTTTTAAATATTTCAGCCTTATATGACTTACTGAAATTCTGATTGTAATGATGTATTATAAACTCTATAACCTTTAGCTTACATTCCTTGCTTTTTATAAATTTTGGAACAAGCATTAACACATTTCTAATTTCATTATTGAACTGTATTTGTAAAAGTCTGTTTTTATTTTCTCCATCACCCAAACAGATAGCACTGTAGTTTTCTATTTTTCTAATTAAAAATGTTTCAAGCTCTTCTGTTTCATTAAACGGAATATCTACCTTATCTATTAATCTGTAAAAATGAGCTATATCATCAAATTCAAATGACTTGGACATCAAAATTATATCCTGTACATTAAGCTTGTATATTTCATTTATCTCATTTGTAATTATATAATTGTCTGTGTTTGCCATTACTGTTACATATCCCTGTAGCCATGAAAATATTGAATTTACTATATATCCTTTGTTTTTTTCCATATTATAGTGCAGTATCATATTGTCATATATGAATTTTTCGGACTCAATAACAGATAGTTTTATTTTGTTGTATTTTGTTATATCTGTAGTAAATATTTTTTTGTAAGGCATTTTTTCAACTTCGAGCTTATTTTTTAATATCTTGTAGTACTCGTCTGTATTACAGTCAGGATTATAGAATTTTTCTAAAAAAGGATATTTTTTTCTTATTTTATGTGGTAATTCCATGTATATATCCTGTAGTGTAAGATTGTTTATTTCGTGCTTTACCTTGTTTAAAAAGCTTTCATCGTATATATTTTCATCTAATAACCAGTGCTTATTTATTATAATATCCCCCAGATATTTTCTGTTAACATGTGAAAAATAGTATAAGTCCCATTCCTCTTTATCCCTTGCCTTATTTAATATTTTGGTATATAAAATATAACCGCTTTTGTAATCTCCAAGTTTCACAAGATAATATGCCTTTTGGTAATTATCCTTCAGATTTTTATATCTCTTGGAACAGAATTTTTTCATTTTTATTAATTCAGAGTCAAATGACAGATTATTTATTTTTATGTTTGGAAATATATATCTATCATCCTGTACCTTTGTTATATATAGATTTTTTAAGAATTTATCTACCTGCTCGTATTTATCCTTATCAATTTCTTTATAAATATCTTTGTTTTCAAGGAAATCTTCGAAGCAGTCCAGTTTATTTTTATCAGTATGTATTCTTTTGTCTTCATTGTCTGAATTTCCAATGTTTAATTCACTAAATTCATTTTTCAGCTGAATTTGGCTGGCAGGTATATTTTCAAGTATATAGTTTCCGTTAACTCTGTATTCTCCTATGAATAAGCTGTTAAAATCCTCTCTTCTTATGTATTCAAGATTTTTAATATCCTTTATCTTATTGTATAAATATTCCAGCTTATCTTTTCTTTCAAGCTTATTATTTCCTTTTTCTTCATATGAAATTATTTTTTCCAGTACAGCTATATATCTTTTTGCGTATTTTTTACTGTTGGTATATTCATTACAGTCTAGTATTCTCAATCCTCTTTTATTCTGATATTCTATTTCGTTTCTATCCAGTCTGTCATCTGTGTTAATAAATACAGGCCTTATAAATGAACCAGACCGTACACGTTTTACCCAGTTCAGTATAGTTTTTATATTATAATCGTTAAGTCCATATCCTATAAAAATAACAAGATTTGTTGAAAATATCGTTTTTACAATATTATCTATCAGTATATAATTTTCCTCATAATCAAGATAATCCTGTTCCTTTAATACAAATTCCTTTGAAAAATCCCCGTGCACCTTTACAATATAATTTGTTGTGTTTGCATTTCCAACAGACTCATTTGAATTTAAGACACTAAAATTTCGTCCAAATTTAATAGCTGCTTTTTCAATTAAATTATCATAGTTTGTCGTTAGTATATGATTTGGATGTAAAGACATGATAAGATTATGTACCTCATTTGTATTACACTCAATATTAAATTCACTTTTAACCTTTTCTGTATATTTGTCTTTTTCCATATTGTCAAAATATATCTGTGGAATTTTTAGTAAATCATCAGATGAGAATTTATTATTTCTATTATATTTATATCCTATTTCATCAGCCATATCCCCAATTAATTTGTTCCAAGATGGTAGTCCAGAAAGTCTTGAAACTCCCGCTCCAATAAACACGGATAGTTTTCCCATTGAGCTGTATTTGTTTATCTCTTTAAATATTTTTTCGTCATTCATGTCAGTCCGGTCTCCTTGCATACTTTTAGTTATCATCATTATACAATATAATAATAGCTAAAATTTATTCCTAGATTATAAAATACCAACCTATCACAATTAAAGTATGCCCTTCTCAGTCTTTGTCGTATATATCTTAATTAAAAGCTATTATATAAATTACAATTAAAATATATTTGCTCTCAGTTATTTTAATAAAATAAAAAAGCAGGTCATTATATCGTCCCGCTTTTTTCATATACTATATTATTTTAATCTTATATATTTAGCATTTACACTAAGTACACTCTTATCCGTTTTATCATCCTCGTAATTTATACCAAAATCACCGTATACTGTTACAATATCACCTTCAGAGAATTTTTCAACCGCGTATGGATCATTCTTTCGATTTACTGATTTAAGTATTACAAATACCGGTTCTTCAGATTTTGAATCCTCAATCATCATAGCTACCATTCCGTAGTCATCACCCTGAACCTGTATTTCTGTTACTGTTCCTTCAAATACCGTTGCTTCTCCTCTGTATTTTTTAGAATTTTTCAGAACCTCCATATAATCGTATTCTTTTACCTCTCCAAGATACTCTTTGTCTATTCCATCTGTCTCGTTTTCAGGTTTTTTATATGTTTGTTCTTCCTGAGTTTCTTCCACTGCTATTTCAGCTGGTTCATCGACAGTTTTCATATTTGTCGGTGCTATCATTGAAGCCGTAACAAATAAAATTACAAATACTACTGTTCTCAATATACTTCTTTTCTTCTCGTCAGGCTTTGTATATTTATCAAGTAATATTCCATATAATGGAGTACATATAAGCCCCGCAAATATTAAAAGTATTCCACATAAAACTGATTCCTTAATATAAACAATTGTCCGTGCCAGACATAATAATCCAGCAAGAACACACGCAATTTTCTTAATAAAGTTCATAATATCCCCCGCCTTTTTATATCTTTTTCCTGTTATTTTAAAATTCCATTACTATACATTGTATCATATTTATTCATATGTTCATCCTATGAATTAGCTTATTGATAATTATTTTCGGTATATAATGTATCTATTTTCGCTATTGAAAATACTTATCATATTATTTGAAAATTACCCCTGTTATTATATTTACTTTGCAAATTCACAGTGCTATATTAAAATTGTATAAATTTAAATTTGATTGCTATATTGCTTTTAAAATACAGATGAAGCGTTTAAATTTCATAGATTATATTTAATCAGTTTTAAAAACTATATACAGAAATGCTGTATCTGAAAATCCATTTTTATAGTATATATTGTTTTATAAATCATTTATCAAATTATATATTTAGATATGATTCTAATTTATTGCGGATATTTTCTATCTATTCATTATCAATTATTAATTTATATCAATTATATTTTCATTTATACTAATTTACTTTGTCGTACTCAGTTATGAAGGTAAAGGAGGTATTATATATGTTTATTAATTTAAAAAATGTTACAAAATCCTATGGCACCGGAGCCGAAAGAAATATTATTTTAAACAAGGTCAATCTCGATATAGAAAAAGGAGAAATATGTATTATTTTAGGCCCAAGTGGCTCTGGTAAATCCACCCTTTTAAATGTGATTGGAGGGCTTGACGATATAGAATCTGGAAAAGTAACTATAGGAAAAACAGAAATTTCATCACTATCCAATAAAAAACTTACTGAATACAGAAGAAAATACTTTGGATATATATTCCAGTTCTACAATCTCGTGCCCAACCTCTCTGTAAGAGAAAACATTCAGGTATGTGAATACCTTTCTAAAAATCCACTGGATGTTGATGACCTTATTGAAACACTTGGACTGGAGGAACAGAAGGATAAATTTCCGCCACAGATTTCAGGTGGTCAGCAACAGCGTTGTGCAATAGCCCGTGCAGTTGTAAAGAATCCAGATGTTTTATTATGTGATGAGCCAACAGGAGCACTTGATTATAAATCATCAAAGGATATTTTATGTCTTCTTGAAAAGATAAATAAAAAATACGGAACAACAATTATAATGGTTACTCACAATATCGCCATTCAGAATATGGCAACTCATATTTTAGAAATAAAAGACGGTGCTATTCAGATAAATGAAAGAAATGAAAATGTAATGCCTGCAAAAGACATAGAATGGTAAGCGGGGTGATATTATGATTCTTAATAAAAGAGTTTTCAGGGAATTAAAAAGCAATCCCTTTAAATATTTCGCCCTTTTCTTTATTGTTATACTGGCAATTGCAATGGTTTCAAGTATGGCAGCCTCAACAGACTCAATAATTGAAACAGTTTCCATTCATCAGAAAAAGACAAATGTCGAAGATGGTGAATTCTCGGTATACACTCCATTAAACGATGAACAGATAGGTGAAATAAACGATAAGGGCTTTGAACTTGAAAAACAGTCATATATGGATATTTCAACTGATAAAGGCGAGCTCAGAATATTCTCATTCAGAGATAAAATAAATAAAATAGCTATTATAAAAGGACAGATGTCTGAGTCTGACAGCGAAATAGTCGTTGAAGAAAAATACGCAACTGCTCATAATTATAAAATAAATGACTATATAGATATATCAGGTAAAAAATATAAAATATCTGGTATCGGATGTGTACCTGACTATACATATACTATAAAAACTCTTACTGATTTAGGTACTGATAATAAGGCGTTTGGACTTATATTCGTATCTGACAATACCTTCAGAAATATAGTAAATGATACAGGAGACAGGGAAATTTATCAGTACGCATATAAGAAAACAGATACTTCTGCAAAGGATTCTGAGCTTAAGGATTACCTTATGGATTTATCATGTGACGAAGATCTTATTACTGATACCTATCTGAAGGATTTATATACGGAAATAAATGATATGAAATCTGAAAGAGACAGCTCAATATCAAAGCTGATAAATGGCAGTGAGGAAATTTCATCCGGACTTGAACAGCTTCAGAGCGGTGCTAATGAGCTTTCTGGAAGTCTTGACTCTACTCAGTCTGCAATAAGCAGTCTTAATATACCAGAGCTTTCTCCTTTAATATCAGCACTTGAGGCTCAGAAGGATGGTGGTAATGCACTTGCAAACGGAGCTTCACAGTTAAAATCAGGAAGCTATCAGGTTACAGATGGTATACAGAGTCTTGGAGATAAACTTACTGAAGTTACAGATGAGCTTTACGACTTCAATACTGTAAATCTTTCATCATTCCTTGAAAACAAGGACAATAAAAGAATAAATGCTGCAAAGGACGACGCTGTTATAAACAAGGCATCAGGATTATACTCAGGTATAATAGTATTTATACTTATTGCTTTTATGTTCTCTGTATTTGCCGCACATAATGTAGATGAAAATAAAGAGATAGTCGGAACTCTTTACGCCATGGGATATAGAAAAAAAGAACTTATAAAGCACTTCCTTATACTTCCTGTCATGGTAGTTCTGGCAGGGTCGATACTTGGACTTATCGGAGCTTATTTACTTACAGGAGTAGCTGCTGATGGTAATGTTCAGCTTTATTCTTATCCTCCGCTTAAAATAACCATCAAAGGATATTTACTGGCTTATTCGTTAATAATGCCAAATGTACTGACTATAATAATAAACTACTTTATACTTTCAAGAAAACTAAGCCAGAAGCCACTTGCAATGCTAAGAGATGAAAAGAAGATAAAAAATTCATCATATAATTTTTCTTTAAAGAGATTTTCTTATATGACTTCCTACAGAATAAGACAGACTTTAAGGGAGTCTAAAACCACAATACTTATGTTTATTGGAATGGGACTTGCGACACTTCTTATGGTATGGGGATTCTCAATCTATGGGGCAATAGATCAGTACGCAAAGAATATAGAAAAGGATGTTCCATGTGAATATACTTACCTTATAGCAAACCCACTTGAAGAAATTCCAGAAAATGGAGAAGAAGCATATATAACTGGTGCAGAAACCAACTTCTATCTTACTGACGAAAATATGGATGTAACAATTATGGGTGTTAAAGAAAACAGTAAATACTATAAATTCTCTGATAAACTGAAAAATGATAAAAATTACGCTGTAATATCTGACGCAGCGGCTAAAAAATTCAACTATAAAAAAGGAGATATTGTAGTTCTTCACGACCAGCTAAGAGATGAAAACTACTGTCTGACTATATCAGATATAGTACCTTATTCAAATGGTCTGTACTTCTTCATGGATATAGATGCAATGAGAGAATTAAACGGTGCGGATGATGAATATTACAATACTGTTATTTCAAATGATAAAATTGACATCGATAGTAATATGCTTTTATCTGTTATTTCAAGAGCTGAACTTACAAAGGTTGGAAATAAGATGAACGATTTAATGATGGGTATGATAACTTCAATGATTATAATGTCTATTATATTATTCTGCTGTATAATGTATCTTATTATAAAGATGATGATAGACAGGTCTTTATTCAGCATATCCCTTCTAAAAATATTCGGATACAATAACTCAGAGGTTAAAAAAATGTATCTTAATAATTCATTTATAGTTGTTATTCTTAATATACTTATAAATGTACCTTTATCAGGGGTTATAGCAGGTGCAATGTTCCCAAGTACAGTATCTGACATAGAGTCATATATGGGTGCTTATGTTTCACCTTTAATGTATGTGATTATTATAGCTCTGATTTTAATAAGCTATGCTGCTGTATATCTTCTGTTATACAGAAAGCTTACTAAAATTTCTTATTCAGAAGTACTAAAGAAAAGAGATTAAGCAGGTTATCTCTCAATTTACTGCTATATAAAATATAAATAGAAAAAGGATTATAGGTATTTTCCTATAATCCTTTTTTAGTTTCTATATAATTTTTATATTTTCTATTACATATATTGAAAATCAAAACCCTGATTTTCCCCTATCATATTTTTAAAATATTGTAATTACTAAATATAATTATTAAAAATCTGATTTTTATTAGTCTTCCTGTGAATCTAAGTATTTCATTATAGACTGAGCTGCTTTTTTAGAGTTTACAACTGCTTCTATAACTGTACTTGGTCCTGAAGTAACGTCTCCTCCAGAGAATACACCTTTTCTAGTTGTTTTACCGTATTCATCTGTTACAAGAAGTCCCCATTTATTAACTTCAAGCGCTTCGTTATTTCTAACTATTGTATTTCTTGCAGTCTGGCTTACCGCTATTAAAACAGAGTCACATTCATATAGATTTTCGCTGTCATCTTCCATTATTACAGAAGTTCTTCCATTTTCATCTACAACTCTCTTAGTATCAGCAAGTATTATTCCATCTTCATTTATTTCTATTGGTGCTTTATATGTAAGGAATTCTATTCCTTCTGATTTAGTCGCTTCTATTTCAGCTTTAGTTGCCTTCATATCGCAGAAGTCTTTTCTGTATGCAACTTTTACATCTTTAGCTCCGTAGAATTTAGCACTTCTTGCAGCATCCATTGCAACGTTACCAGCACCTACTACAACTACTCTGTCTCCTAAATCATATTTTTCAGGTGATCTCAGGTAGTTTATCGCGTAGTAAGAACCACCAAGAGTTTCCCCTTTTATATTTAATCTCTTAGGACTCCAAGTTCCTGTTCCTATGAATATTGCATCGTATCCATCATAGAATAATTTATCTAAAGTTATTATCTGCCCTATAGTAGTATTTATTTTAAACTTAACCCCAGCTCTTCTTAATATACCTACAAGATTATCTATTATTTCTCTTGGTAATCTGAATTCAGGTATTCCGTATCTTAATATACCCCCTAGCTGTTCATTCTTTTCAAATACAGTTACATCGTATCCTCTTCTTATAAGTTCTGCTGCTATTGTAAATCCTGCAGGACCTGAACCTATTACAGCTACTCTCTTATGTTTCTTTTCTTCTAATATTTTTATTTCTCCGTTCTTTAAGAACTCTCTTGATATATATTCTTCTATTTTATAGAACTCAACAGGATCTTTCTTTTTACCCTTTATACAATGTCCTGCACACTGTTCTTCGTGTGGACAGACCATAGAGCATATAGCTGACATAGGGTTATTTTCAAATAAGATTTCCCCTGCTTCGTGTATTTTTCCTTCTTTAAACATTTTTATTATTTCAGGTATATCTGTTCCAACCGGGCAGTATTTTTTACAATTTGGTTTTTTGCATAATAAACATTCGTTAGCTTCATCTGTTAAAATTTTATTTATATCTTCCATAACACTTCCTCCTTACTTATTTAAATCATCCATTAACTAAAATATCATATTTCTATCAAACTTTCAAATGTTATTTTTTACTATATCTTAAATAAACAATGCTGTCTTTCTTAATATTATTTTTATCCAATTTTGTTTAATATTTCAACGATTTATAACGTATAAAATTTCTATTTGTTAACCAGTTAATTTAATTATGTAAATAATATTTTATGAAAATTAATCAAAGGTTTTACTAAATTATGCAAACGTTTTATTAAATATATAAAACAGGAGCTATTTTAAAAAAGTAGATAGAAAATTTTTTCATTATGAATTTATTATCTTTTGTTTATGCTTTTGTTCTTTTTTTTCGTCAAATTTGCTAATGATAATTTTTATTGATATTTTTAATTAAAGTATTTATTACTACTTTTCCCTATCTCTCTTTTATTTTTCAATTGAACATAAAAATCGATTTGTATTTTATTTTATATCATATTAATATATATAATATAATTTTTATTTTTTATTTATCTCTGATAGTAAATTTTTAGATACGCCTTTTATTTTAAAAATACATACTGAAATTCATTTTCTTTCACTCGTTGACACTATATGAAATGAATTTTATAATATTGAGTAGAAATTCCTTTAAAAATTATGCTTTATTAATCAGGAGGTTAGTTATGGAAAATAAAAGTTATAGTACTGTTCCAGTGTTTGAAAACGGAATAGCACAGCCAGTTTTTCCTTTTACAGACGGTAAATTAGGAGAAAAATATGATGCAAATACATCTTCAATAGTGAGATACTGCGTATACGTTGAATCTGACTACGATATGGATGGAGACGGTAAAAGAGACCTTATAAAAACATGTATACAGGTTCCTAGAAGTGCTGTTGAAGGTAATTATAAAGCAGCAACTCTATTCGAAGCCCGCCCATACTGTGCAGGTGTAAACGAAGACGGATACGATCATATGAAGGAAGTTGCAGAAAAAGAATACAGCAAATTTGATTTCGCTGATTTAGATAATAAAGTCCCTGCACGCGTGCCTACAGGCTCTATAAGTGCTATGGACCTTGCTTTAAAAGCTGATCCATCAGACTGGTATTATCCAGATAAAGGAAACAACAACTCTATGGTTTATGAAAACCTTGAAAACTTCAACTACTATCTTGTTCGTGGTTTCGCTGTTGTTGTAAGTGCAGGATTTGGTGCTCTTGGTTCTGACGGATTTAACTTTGTTGGATCTGACTATGAAAGAGATGCCTTTAAAAACGTTATTGAATGGCTTCACGGAGACCGTGTCGCTTATGCAGACAGAGAAGGTACAATAGAAACTAAGGCTGACTGGTCAAACGGAAACGTTGCAATGACTGGTAGATCTTATGCTGGTACAATGCCGTTTGCAGTATCTACAACTGGTGTTGAAGGACTTAAAACAATAGTTCCAGTTGCAGGTATAGCTGACTGGTACACTCAGCAGAATATGCAGGGTGCTCAGCGTTACTGGCCACGGGAAATGTTAAATGCCTTCCTTGCTTACTTCTGCTCAAGCCGTTACAACGATGAGACTTTAACTGAAGAACAGAAAAACGATATAGCAAGATTCCACCATGAACTTAGTCTTCAGCAGTTAAAATGCGGATTTGACTATGACGAAGAGTTCTGGGGAATGGGTAACTACAGATTAAACTACGATAAAATAAAATGCAGTGCTTTAATAGTACATGGTTTAAACGATGAAAACGTTTCTACTAAACAGTTCGAAATGATGCATGAATCATTCGAAAAAGCAGGACATACTGTAAAGGCAATACTTCATCAGGGACCACATATAACACCTACAATGGCTAATAAAGGCTACGGTATATTAATAGATGGTAAATTCTATGATGATATAGTAAACGAATGGATATCTCATTATCTATACGGAGTTGAAAACAATGCTGAAAATATGCCAGCAGTTCTAGTTCAGAACAACTCTGACCAGAGAAAATGGGAAACATTTGACTCTTGGAAAACAGCTCATTCAATGAAACTTGAAAGTGCTGGAAAAGACGTTACAGTAATAGATACTGACTGGGAAAAAGCAGGAATATGTGCTGAAAACTTTGACGATGTTATGGCTATGAAATCTACAAACATGGCACAGCGTTTCGTAACTGAACCATTCAAAGAAGCTGTAACTATTCAGGGTACTGTTCGTCTTGATTTAAAAGCAGCTTTAAAAGACGGAGATGCTTCAAAAGACTTCAACCCTGAAAACAGAAACGATGCTGATACATTAACTATGAAGCTTGGTTCTTCTGAAATATCAGGAAAAATGGACGACGTTGAAATAGCAGTTCTTCTTTGCGATGTATGTGATGAAAAATTCGACAGTATACAGACAATAGATCCTGAAAGAAATATAATACCAGTAGAAACTGTAAAAGAAGGCGGAGTAATAAACGGTGGAGATCTTCCAGCATTTGACCTTTCTGAATTCAAAACAGTTAATAAAAACTACTGCGTAATAACTCGTGCATTTGCCGACCTTTGTAATCCAGATGCAGGTTATGAACCAGAAACAGCTGATAAGAGCATAGAGCTTAAAAAAGGTGAATACCATGACTACCATGTATACCTAAATGCTGCAAGATATACTGTAGAACCAGGACACAGACTTGCTATAGTAGTAGGTACTGAAGACCCTGTAAACTGCTTAATACACAAAACTTATTCTATAGAAATAGATAATGCTTCTGTAAGTGCAGAAGTTCCTGTAACTAAGGCAGCAGAAAACTGTGTAATGAACCTAAAATAATATAAAATTTTAATATAATAAAAAGCAGATCCGAAATACCGGTTCTGCTTTTTTTGTTTATAAAGTCAGTTTTAATAAAAGATTTCTATTTATTTTAATCATCGACGATGCTCTTTTAAATTCTTTCTTAATAAATATAAAGCACCATCCCTGTTTATAATCCAAATAAAAATACAATAAAAAATCCGGAAGACAAAGGCATTAGGCTTTGCTCCCGGATATATAATCTCTTTTATTTCTATTTAATTCTAATACTATAATTTTTAATCTACAATGTATTATTCATAAATCATCATCTTATTGTTTAATTGACTATTAAATAATATTACGTTCTTCTCTTATTAGAACACTATTCCGAATAAGTCAAACAGTACTCCCCAGCCCACACTTGTAGCAAGTAGTATAGCCGCTATTAATATATTTTCGTGTACATGGTGGTTTTCCTTAAATAATACAAGAAGCCCTACACCAGCACTTACAAGAAGTCCACTCATCATTGGACCCACACCTATTATTCCATCTAAATAAAGCTGTGTTATTACAACTGAAGCACCACAGTTTGGAATAAGTCCTACAAGTCCTGCTGTTATTTCTCCAAGTACAGGCATATCTGATAATATTACAGCTAAAGTATCTTCTCCTATTAAATGTACTACTAATTCAATAGCACAGGTAACTATTGTAACGAATACCCATATACGGAATGCGTGTTTAAATGCTCCGACAACAAGATTGTGGTCTTCTCCACAACTACAGCTGTGATGTGGATTAGTATTGTGGAATTCAAAATCCTTAGGCATTTTGTTTCTTCTTCCAAGCCATCCGAATAAGAACTCGACTATAAATCCTGTAACCATACCTACAAATACTTTGGCAACAACTATTTTAACTATTGTTGAAACCGGAACCTGTGCCGATATAAGTATTGGAAGCATTTCATCAGATGTAGACATATAAACTGAAATCAATGTTCCAAGTGTTATTGCTCTACCTACATAGAAATATGATGCTGCCGCTGAAAATCCACACTGTGGAAATGCACCACATAAACTTCCCCAGACAGGACCTACTTTACCTGCATTTTTTATTAATCTGTTTGTTTTGTCTCCTGCTGCTCGCTCTATAGCTCCCATAACAAGATACGTTAAAAATAAAAATGGAAATAGCTTAACACTGTGATGTAACAGATGATGAACTATTCCATGTAAAAGTTCTTCCATAGTATCTCCTCATTTCTTTTATATATAAATTAAAATTCCTTCCGTCAACTGTTAATCATTCGCATTTGCGAATTATTCATGTCTTTTATTATATCATTTATATATTTCATGTCAACACGTTTTTCTTGTTATAAATGGCTATATATCAGCATTTTCAAAAGCTATAACCTCTGTTATGTTTAATGCTACTATTATTCTTTATAATATATTCAGATTATATATTATTAATATTAAGCAATTTATAATAATCCATAAATATTTTAAATATCAAATCGAAGTTTTTCAATATGTTACAGCTTTTGATTTTATCAAAATATATTTTTTAAAATTTATTTTTAGTTATTTTTATTTAATTATATATGTTCATACATTGTTATAACTATATAAAATTTGAAAACTCCTTTATTATACTTTATTTCGTTAATAACAATTATATTCAAGAGTATTTATGTAAATTTAATTTTCTTTTTTTTTCTCGTTTATATACATTTGCGAATAATCCCGTCCATAATTTACCACTCTTATTTTAAAGATGATAAACATAAAAAGGTCAATTATCTGCAGAGCAGGATAATTGACCTTCTGATGAAAAGACTTGTTATTAAAGAAATCTTTTTTATTCTAATCTATATTATTTTCTTTTCCATTTAAGTAATAACGCCGAGTTTATTATTACAATTACAGATCCGGCATTGTGAACAAGTGCACCTATTACAGGTCCAAGAAGTCCTGTTATTGCAAGTGCTATTGCAAGGAAATTAAGACCCATGGAGAAAGTAAGATTTATCTTTATAGTAGTCATCATTCTCTTTGATAAAGCTATAAGATGTGGAAGCTCTTTTATCTCATCATCTACAAGCACTATATCAGCAGCATCCACTGCTATATCACTACCAACTCCACCCATTGCAATACCTACATTTGCCTTTTTAAGTGCAGGAGCATCGTTTATTCCATCTCCTATCATACATATATCCTCGCCCTTTAACTGATAACTGCTTATATTTTTAAGCTTATCCTCTGGAAGACATTCTGCATGTAACTGTTTTATATTTAATTCAACCGCTATTGCTGATGCCGCGTTTATATTATCTCCTGTAAGAAGTACCGGCTGTACGTTAAGTTCCTGTATTTCCTTAATCATATTTATGCCTTCTTCACGTATTGTATCCGCTAAAACTATATATCCTGAAAGTACATTATCAACCGCTATATATATTAGTGTGCATCCCTTTTTAAGATATCCTTCTGTTTCCTCTAAATTTAATTCAGATTCAGAAATTTCTTCAAGAAGTCTTAAACTTCCGGCTTTTATTACTTTTCCGTCGTACTCTACTGAAACTCCCTTACCTGGAATCATATTAAAGTTTTCAGCATCTGGTATATTAATTTTTTTATTCTGTATATATCCACTGACCACCGCTTTTCCTAAAGGATGCTCAGATATTTTTTCAGCTATTGCCGCAAATCTGTATATATCATCTTCACTATAATCAGAAACAGCTTTTACCTCTATAACTTTTGGCGTTCCATAGGTTAAAGTTCCTGTTTTATCAAATGTAATTCTTGAAACTCTTGCCAAACGTTCAAGAGCATCTCCTTCACGAACAAGGAAACCATGCTTTGTTGCATTTCCTATTGCAGCCATTATTGCTGTTGGTGTTGCAAGAACAAGTGCACATGGACAGAATACGACAAGTATTGTTACCGAGCGTATTATCTGACCAGTAAATATCCATGTAAGAACCGCCGCACTTAGTGCAATTACAACTATCCATGTTGCCCATCTATCAGCCATACTTACTATTTTTGCTTTTCCTGCATCAGCTGACTGTACAAGACGTATCATTCTCTGTATAGAACTGTCTTCCCCTACTTTTACTGCCTCCATATCAAAGGCTCCAAACTGGTTAACCGTTCCTGAAGAAACTTCATCTCCAACACTTTTATCAACCGGCAGAGATTCTCCTGTCATAACAGCCTGATTTATAGAAGTTGAACCACTAAGAATTACACCATCAACTGGAACTGTTTCTCCAGGAAGTATTCTTATTTTATCCCCTATTTTAACATTTTTTGCTGGTATTATTTTTTCACCATGTATATCAATTACTCTTGCAGTCTGTGGTGTAAGATAAACTAATTTTTCTATCCCTGCTCTTGCATTTGCAACAGTTAAATCCTCAAGTAATGCCCCAAGCTGCATTATAAATGCAACCTCACCTGCCGCAAAATCCTCTCCTATACATATTGATGCTATAAGTGCCAGAGATACCAGCACGTCTGCCTTTATATCGAATGCTGTTACCATACCTATAACAGCTTCCATTATTATCGGAGTTCCGCATAATATTACAGATATCCACGCTGCATCAAAAGGTAACGGTACAAAATCAAAAATACTTATAAGTAATGCTATTCCTGAAAGTACAAGAAATGCTATATCTTTTTTCGTACCTCCAAGCTCCATAACTTCTTCTATCTTTTCTATCATTTTAAATTTACCCCCATATCCTAATTTACGAGCTCAATTATACCCATAGGGGTATAGGTTTGTCAAATTTATTTATAAACTTTTATGATGTTTCTTTTTCAATTGATAAAAAAAATTGTACTTTTGAACAATAAAAAAGCAGCCCTTAAAGACTGCTTCTGTAATATAAAAATGTGTTTTTCACATTATAAATCTGTATTTAATTGTTTTATATCTCAATATTATCTACTGCATATTTGCAAAGCGCTCAACCGCTTTTGTAAAGTTTTCAATAGTTTTATCGGCATCTCCGTGTTCAAGACCGTCCTTAACACAATGCTTTATATGACCTTCAAGTATTACCTTTCCAGCTCTGTTTAGAGCACTCTTTGCTGCATTTATCTGAGAAAGAATATCCTCACATGGAATATCCTCATCTATCATTCTGTCTATTGCCTGAACCTGTCCTATAATTTTTTTTAATCTTCTGTGTAAATTATCTGAATCCATGCACTGCTTCATACCCATACCTCCATACCTTTACTAGTATTGTATTATAGACCAAAGCAATTAATATTGTCAATTGAACAGCTTTTATATATCATCTAATTTATTATTTTTTTAATTCAAGTTTAACTACTCTGTTATTACGAGGCCTCATCATGCCACTTATTATAGTTATAAATACTCTTGAGTATCTCTTCATATAGTCAGTTACATTATATTCATCTATATATTTATACTGTGGGCACATTTTTTCTACATCTCTTGAGCTATTAACTCCCCACGTAAACACTGAATCTGTTTTTTAGTTACATCGTGCATCTTCTGATTGTCTACCATCCATTTCGACATAAACTAAATAAGTAAAGTTATATTCTCAAATGACTCTGAAATCTTATCTAACAGCTCCCTGACTTTTTCTTCTTTTAAGAACATAAGTATTCCCCCTGCAACCACAAGAACATCCTTTTTATTTTCTATTTCATCAATCCATTTATAGTCAAATACATTATATGCAAGGTCTTTTACACCGTCAAGCTTAATATCATCTTTTACTATTTTAAATCACCTCTGATGTATATTATTTATAATAGTCATTAACTTCAATAAATATGTAATGTCTTATAATTTAATTGTTAAATTTCTAATATTTTTCTGAATTAGTCTTTTTTATCTATATTGTTTTATTTTATATAATAATATGGACTATTATTTACCTTGCTAAAATTCTGTAAAATTATAGCAATAAAAGTTTTTTATTTAAAAAAAAAAAAAAATAATTATTTCATTTTTATAAAATAAGTTTTTATTGGTATTAGCTTTATATTATGTGTGATATATCAACTTTTCACTTAATGATTTGGCAAATATATTAATATTTCTATGATATAATAAAAGTATTAATTAATATAATAATTATAAAATTCTTAGAATAGGGTGAATTAATATGAATTTCAAAAAAATAACAAAAAATCTTATTATTCTTTTCTTCTTATTTACGATAACACTTTCGATTATATTTTTCGCTACTCCTAAGGATAAAATTCATAATGATAATTATTCAGAAGATATCACTATTGATAAAATTGAATGTTTAAAGGGTAAAGACCTAAAAAATGAAATGCATTCCGTATTTTTAGCTGTACAGAATATTGATAAATCTCCAAATAACGAACTTCAAAAGTATGTAAGAGAACAGGAATACTTAAAAAATAATAAAATTATACTTACCGCTGAAAAAAATTCCCATGGTGATTATATTTCTTCAAGAATAGAATCTGTTTTTTCATTTAAGTATGGTGATTTTTCGTTCAAAATAAAAGATTTAAAAAATAAAGGGCTCTTTTCTGCAATCTGGTTGCTCCCAGCTGATGGAGAAAATTATCCAGAAATTGATATTTACGAGCATGTTGGTAATAATAACAATGAAGTTAACGGTGTAAATCATTATGCCCAAGGCGAAAAATACTATTTTACAAGAGTTGCAAATGATGATACATATATCATTGATTTTCATTGGAGTAAAGATTTAATTGCGTGGAGTATTGACGGAAAAGAAGTATTTCGTTCAACAGAAATGGTACCAAATGAAGAAATGTTTATGATTATGAACTTAGCAGTCGGTGGAAACTGGCCCGGAAATCCAGATAAAAGCACAAAATTTCCATCTGATTTTGAAATAGAGGTTTTAGAATTTAAACCACAAAATATATCAGTACAGAAAGGTATTTTAAATGCAAATTAAAAGAGTTGAAAAGAAATTTATTATAAACCATCAGGAAAGAGTTTTACTTGAAAAAAGACTGAAAGATATTATTCCAATGGACAAACACTGTGTAGGAAATGAAAGCTATGAAATCAGATCATTGTATTTTGATACAATAACAGACAGATGTTGCGTTGAAAAAGAAGATGGTCTTCTTGTACACGAGAAAATAAGGATTAGAACCTACAATAACAGTGATAAAGTTATTAAACTTGAATGTAAGCATAAGGTCGGTGAAACTCAAGTAAAAAAATCTCTATTAATTACAAAAGAAATATTACAAAGAATTTTAAAAAAGGATTATTCTTGTCTTCTTGAAATTGATAATCCTATGGGTATATTCTTTTATAAAAAACTATCCAAGGGAATGTTTCCAAAATCAGTAGTTCAATATAAAAGAATGTGTTATTGTCTTGATATTAATAATATAAGGATTACAATTGATAGCGATATAAGGTCAACTGAAAGCTGCCTTGATTTATTCCGGGAGCCTCTTCAGGCAACACCGTTATTATCCGGTAATATTATGGTTCTTGAAGTTAAATACAGTAGATTCTTATTAGACTATGTAAAACATGCTTTAAAAGGAATCAATCAAACACCTAGCTCATATAGTAAATATTTTGAAGGAAGAAGATTCCAAAGAAGTATAATTGGCTAAATTTAAAAATAGGCTAAAAAATAAAGAGGGAGATAAATTATTATGAAAGATTATATTTTAGAAAATTTACAGACAGCAAATTATGTATCTGTTCAGGATATATTAATTAAACTTGTCATATCATTACTTATAGGTATGATAATTTGGTATGCTTATCGTATTTCAAGTTCAAAGGTTACATACAGCAGTAACTTCAGTTTTTCACTGGTTGCAATGACAATAATCACAACAGCGGTTATGTCTGTTATATCATCAAATGTTGCACTATCTTTAGGGATGGTTGGGGCTTTATCTATTATACGTTTCCGTACATCAGTTAAAGATCCAAAAGACGCAATGTTTATATTTTGGAGTATTATGGTGGGTATATGCTGCGGTGTTTCTCAATATATAATTGCATTAATGACAACAGCAATTTTATTTATACTTTATCTTGTTATAAATGAAATGAAAGACGAAAAACGATTTGTACTTGTAATTCGTTGTGATATAGAAAGCATAGAAAAGGTCAAAGCTATAACATTTAAACACTTTAATAACTGTCGTATTTCTGTTGAAAATACAACTTCAGAAAGTGCTGAATTTATTTATGAACTTAAAAGACTTAATGATGATTCAATAAATCCATATTTAAAAGAAATTTATGCCTGCTCTGGAGTAGACTATGCAAACTTTATTTTAGAAGAAGAAAAGGCGAGTGCATAATAAATGAAAAAAAGATTATTTATTTTAACAATTATAATTGTTTGTATTTTTAGTGCTTTGTTTATTCCTACAAAATATAAAAGTGATATAAAAGTAAAATATCAACATGAAGAATATGATAAAAGTAAAATAGAAAATACCAGATTTGAAAATGGTGAACTTGTTACTCACTTACCTATTTTTATAATTCATTCTGACATAGATAATATTCCTGGTAATAGTAGACGTGATTCTAGAAGATTACAATGTAAGTATTCTGTAATAGATAATGCTAAAAATATCAATAAAAGTTCTGACAATCCTACAGAAAATGGTAACATGTATATTTCTGTAAGAGGAAGATCTTCAAGATATTATAAAAAGAAGCAGTATCTTGTTACTACTTTAAACGATTCTTTTAAAGATAAAGATGTTGCACTGGCTAGAAATCTTCCACCAGATTCAAAATGGATTATAAATGGTAGTTTTATAGATTATTCTATGATTAGAAATTATATGCTATTTACTATTTCAGGCGAAATAATGAATTATGCCCCGAGAACAAAATTATGTGAGGTTATATCTGTTACCCCAGATGGAAAAAAAGAATACCAGGGAGTTTATACAATAATTGAAAAAATAAAAGTTTCAAAAGACCGCGTTGATATTACACCATATAATAAAAATTTCAAAGAAAGTTCTTATATTCTACAATTAAATTTAAATCTGGATAATATTGAAGTTGAACATCTTGCATCTGAAGGCATTTATACAACTAATTATGATATTGAATATCCAAATGTAAACGAATTAACAGAACAAACTGAAAAATATATAAGAACTGACATTGTTAAAATTGAAAAAGCATTAAATGACGCACTTTATACTCAAAATTGGAATGAAGTAGAAGAGCTTATAGATTTGAATTCTTTTGCTGATTATTTTATAATAAATGAATTTTTCCAAAATTATGATGCTACATCTCTATCAACATATTTGTATAAAGATATTGGAGGAAAGCTATGTATAGGACCTGTATGGGATTTCGACGGTTCATTTAATAATTTTGAAGGTAAAAATATTCCATACAATACTTTTTCTTTAAATGAAAACTTTTTCTATTTTTATTTATCAAAAGATCCTGAATTTATAAAACTTGTACAAAATAAATATTCAAATTTAAGAAAAGATATTTTATCTGATACATCTTTATTAAAATTTATAGATGAATGTGATATATACCTAAAATATCCAGCACAAAGAAATACCGAACGTTGGTATAAAAATGATATTAATCTTTATAATAATGATATTATTAAAATGAAAAAATTTGTCGTTAATAGAGGAAAGTGGATGGATGAACATATTGACGACCTAGATATTGTGAGAATGATTAAATGAAAAAAATAATATTTGTAAATATAACTATCTTAACTATTTTATTTTCAGCTCTTTATTTATTTATAGTACATCCACATCAAGCTGAACATGAAATAACATTCAAAATAAGCGAAAAGAACGAAATCATGATTTCCAATGATCATAATAAATGGAATACTTTTAATATGATTGGCGTAAATATGGGAACAGGGTATCCCGATACTTTTCCAAATGAATTCAATATAAAAAAAGAAGTTTATCTTAATTGGTTAGAAAAAATTGCTGATATGAATGCAAATACCATACGTGTTTATAAAATACAATCTCCGGAATTTTATAAAGCCCTTTCAGAATATAATAATACTCATAAAAAAAAGCTTTATCTACTTCAGGGTATTAACTTTGACGAGAATCTCATGAATACAGATAATAACATCTTAGACAATAACTTTCTAAAAGATGTCATATACAAAGAAAGTGATAAAACTATAAAAGCCGTACATGGTGATTTAGTATATTTTGATACTAAAAGAAATTATCTATCAACTTATAGCGTAGATGTATCTGAATACTTAGTAGGATATACACTAGGTGTAGAATGGGATAAAGTATTCGTTGATTTTAACAATATATACAATGATGGTATCTCCCCTTTTAAAGGTGATTATTTATACTGTAGTTATAATGCACGTCCATTTGAGAATTTTCTTGCAAAATGGGGCGATTATGTGCTTGGCTACGAAATAGAAGAATATAATAAGCAGCCTCTTATTTCATTCTGTAACTGGACAGAAACCGATTCATTGATAAATGAGGTTGTTTTAATGAAAGATAATCAAAAGATAAATAAATATAAAAAAGCAAAAGAAATAACTATAAATACAAATGTAATTAATTTGACCCAAAAGGTCAAATCTGGTATGTTTGCATCATATAATGTATATCCTTATTTTCCTATGTTTTTACAATATGGAGATTATACTAAGTATAAAGATGAAACAGGAAAATCTAATCCATACTACAAATATTTATCAGAACTTGTAAAATTTCATGACTGTCCTGTTGTAATTACAGAATATGGAATTCCTTCTTCGCGTAATAGAGCCTATGGAGATATTATAAGAGGCTTTTCACACGGGGGATTAAATGAAAAAGAACAGGGAGAGGCTATAAAAACACTATTTTATGATATAAAAAAGGCTGGATGCAAAGGTTCATTTTTATTTACATGGCAAGATGAATGGTACAAAAGAGCCTGGAATGAACTAGTTATTTCAGACCTTAATGGTAGAAATAAATGGTCTAACACTCAATGTGTCGAACAGGCCTTTGGTATTTTAAGTTTTGACCCAGGAAAAGCTGATAAAAAATGTTATCCAGATGGAAATTACTCTGAATGGACTGAAAACGATATTATTTATAAAAATAAAAATCAAAGTATTAGTATGAAATCAGATGAGCGTTTCCTTTATTTTTATATCAAAGGTTCTGATATTCGTAATGGAAAAAATAAATTAAATCTTGCTATTGATACCCATCCTAAAATTGGTAAAAAACAGCAAGGAGTACATAAATTTAAAAATCCAGTAGATTTTATTATTCAAATTAGCGATAATAAAAGTGCAAATTTATATGTAAATAAAGATTATGACATAAATATTTATTCTATGTTTGATAAACTGAATAGTAACTCAAGTTTAATTAAAATTTTTACTGAAAGGCAAAAATACTCTAACATATCAAAGGATAAAAATCTTGACTCTAATTTTAAACTTGTAACTCGTGCCGGTGGAGATATTGAATCTTATAAAAAAAGTAGATACGCCCTTATTGATGCCGGGAAACTTGTTCATGGAAATGGTAATCCTGAAAGTAAACACTTTGATTCAAATGCCGACTACTATATTAATGGTGATAAAATTGAAATTCGTATTCCATGGCAGTTACTTAACTTCAGAAATCCTGCAGAGGCAGAAATTATTGACGATTTAAGAAGTAATAATTATGAAATAGTAGGCAAAAGAATTAAAGATATTAAAGTAGCTATGTATTACGATGATACAAAAGAAGTTAATAATTTTGCTAAATATAAATTAAAAACATGGCATAAACCAGAATTCCACGAACGTTTAAAAGAATCATATTACATAATGAAAGAGGTCTTCAGGAGAGAATCAAATGATAATTAAAAATTTTACAATTACATTAATATATATAGTTTGGGGATTTCTATTACTTTGTATGATAGAAAAAATACTTATTTATAATTACTGTTATAAAAATTCAGAAAAAATAAAAGAAAGAATTTCAAACTTTTTCAAATATAACGGAGAATTATCAAAGGTCAATAAAATGGAAATCAAAGAGTATATGAAAAATGATATGCTCTTTGATTATGGATGTAAGATGTATATAAAAGAATCCAATGATTATACTAAAGAGCAAAACTTAGAAATGAAAAAGTTTCTAAAAACTATTTATAATGATAAAATCAGAACCCCAGAAGGAATATGCATATGTCTTAAATATAAGGATATATTTAAAGAATATGAAAAAACAGATATTGAAAATTCTGTTTTAACAAAATATTGGAAGGAGAAAACCAATAGTTAATATGGAAACACTAGAAATTATATCAGATATTATATCAATTCTATTTCTTATATACTCAGTATTCTTTGTCATACATATGCTATCAGGATATCTTATAGCATTTAATAGATTCGATATGATGAAAAGCAAAAGATTTTCAATAGAAACCTTTGTAGATAATGAAGTAACAAAGGAGCATTATATTAGTTTAATTGTACCTGCATATAATGAATCGGACTGTATATCAGATACAATTGAATCCCTTTTAAACGATGAGTATCCTTATATTAACATATATATAGTTGATGATGGCTCAAATGATGATATGAGTTCTATGCTTATTAATAACTATAAATTTGAGCCTTGTGATATAAAATATGATAATATAATACCAACTCAGGACGTAAAAAGAACTTATCATCAGGATATAAATGGAAAGAAAATCTTTCTTATTGTAAAAAATAATGGTGGAAAGTCTGATGCTATAAACTGTGGTCTTAATTTTTCAAAAGATCCACACTGTTTAATAGTTGATGCGGATACTCAGGTTGAAAGTGGATCTATAAGAATTCTTTTAAGTGAATTCCTTAAAAATCCTAAAACCATAGCCGCTGGTGGGGCAATAGGAAACCGTAATAAATCGAAAAAACATCATAAAAAACTTTCAATCTTCCAGAAGGCTTTAGTTTATTTCCAAAGACTTGAATACTATCGTACCTTTTATGCAAATCGTATTCTTCTAGATAAAATAAATGCTAATTCTATTATGTCTGGGGCATTTACAATGTTCGATACAGAGATATTAAAAAAAATAAGTGGATTTAAAGTAAAGACCATAGGAGAAGATATGGAAATAACAATGAGACTACACGCCTTTTTCTCAGCAAATAAAACAGATTATAATATTGCATATGTTCCTGAAGCAAGATGTAATACAGAATTTCCTTTTTATTATAAAGACTTCAAGAGTCAGAGAATACGTTGGCATATAGGATTAATACAAAGTCTTAAAAGTCATTTTTATATGATAGGAAATGTAAATTATAGCTGGATTGGAGTTATAACAGGCGCCGTTACAATAGTTTATGAAGTATTGTCTCCTTTTATCGAGGTATTTGGGATACTATTTCTATTATTTATGTATAAATATCACTATGGAAATACTTTTTTAATTATAAAAATGATACTTCTTTTTATTTTATTTATGTTTATGCAGCAGATTGTTTTAATAGCTGCTATAAAAAGATACGAAATTGAAGAAATAAGCTTTAAAGAACAGTTAATAATTGCTTTTATATCTCTTCTTGAAATATTTATATTCCATCCGTATAATATTGTAATTAAATTAATTGCAATATTTAGAATGAAGAAAAAAGAATCCTCTTGGGGCCATATTACAAGAATAAAAAAACAAAATAACACATCTGTTTAATAATTAAAATATATTCTAATAGACAATATAAAAAGCTATATTCTAATCATTCTGATAAGAATATAGCTTTTAAATTATAGAATTTTTATTTTTTCTATATAATATATATGCTTTTTATTTATTTATAATCTTATTTTCCTTTTTCATTGCATTATATCCAATTAAAACTGTCCATACATAAGCACACGTTTTAGGTATCATTAACATCCCAATCATAGGAATTGTATCTGCCCATAAGACAACTGGTATATAAAATGCAAAACTTAAAACAATTGTAAGCCACATAAACTTAAACTCTGTGTCATTATTTTCCTTCGCACTTTTATAGAATAACGCTATTATAATAATACCCATAATTGTAAATGGTATATTTCTATAAATTCCCCATATAAATGACGATGAGTCGCTTAACCACTGATTCTGTGGGAATAAACATAACGCTATACGTAAAAATGAAAGTAAATACACTGTAAAAGTAAGCTCTTTTTTCCCTTCAATTTTATATCTTATTCTCCATACATAATATAATAAAACATAAAAAACAGTCATTGTTATAGATGTGATAAATTTACCGGTTCCAAGTGCCTTTGTAAAATTATCAAGTCCTGTTGTGCAAAGTGCCACTGCACGTGGTATAAGATGAAATGAATCTCCTAATCCCAAAACGACAGCCATAATACCAAATAATCTGTACTGTTTACTATCCTTTCCTTTTCTTATCATAATTATTCCAAGCGTAATAACCAAAATAAGATATATTGTATCAAATGATGTTTCCATAATTGCCTGCATAATATTTCTCCTTTAATCTAAACAATTTTTCTTCTGAGTTATATAATTTTTTCCAAACAATATTCCTGCTAAAAACAATGATGCTCCAAGCCCTGAATAAAAAACAGCTATAAATCTTTCCGGAGCAAGTCCTGACGAACGTATATAAATGCCCCCACTTATCATAAATGCCATTATTAAAAACGACTTCAAATCAAAAAATTTAAGGAAAAACTGCTTTTTCTCCTCGTAATTTATTATTCTGTTTGTATGTTTTTTTACTAATTTTCCAAATATAAAATGCTGAAAAACAGAAAATACAAGTACGGATAATATTATATTTAAAATGGAAATATAATTTCTATATGATATAATCCCTATTTTTAATACATTAAATCCAGCAATACTCCATACTATACATGCAATCAATAACAGCGTTCTTTTATTTACCTTCATAATGTAAGCCCCCCCTATTTAATACTAAATTTTTATTTATTATATATTGTACGTTTTATAATTTCTATCAGAACAGAATTGTCATAATCATCCTTCATCATAGAAGCCATAATATTTGAAAATACAAACTCTATGTATTTTTCAGGCGTAAATTCATCATCAAAGCATCCTTCTCTTACACTTTTGTCTCTTAATAAAATATTACAGAGTTCATCTTTAATGTGTTTTAAAGATTTTTTCATTAGTTTTCTTCCTTCAAGTTTCTCCTCCTTAAGAAAGGTCATTGAATGAAGATTAAAAAATCCAGGATACATTTTATTTCCAAGTTCTATTCTTTCGTATATCCATTCAATACAGTCTATAAAATTATCGTAATCTTTCATAGTCCCAAAAATTTCACACCATATACTTTCTATTGTTGCACCTACAAGATCAACTTTTGACGAAAAATAATTATAAACTGAACCTATTGAAATTCCAGCAGCTGATGCAACCGCTCTTATACTTATTGAAGTATATCCATTTTCTTTAATCATATTTCTACTTGTTTCTAAAATTTTCTCCTTTGATGTAACCGTATGATTCATATTTAATCCTCCAATCTGAACATTGTTCATTTTAGTTTAGACTGGTTATTTTGTCAATAAATTTCATATAAAATTAATAAAAAAGGAATATACCAGACCGATATATTCCTCTAATTTCGCGTTTATATACTCTTATATTTTTACTTTTAATTCTTCTTTTTTATATTTTTTAATACTATTAAGCTCTTGTTATAAGAGCCACGTTTTCCACATGCACACTATGAGGGAACATATCAACAGGCTGTACTTCCCTACATTTAAATCCTCTCTCATCAAGATAAGCTAAATCCCTTGCAAGAGTTGAAGGATTACATGATACATATACAACTCTGTCTGGATTCATTGAAATTATTGTATCAAGTACCTTTTCATCACATCCCTTTCTAGGTGGGTCGACTACTACAACACTCGCCTTTTTACCCTTTTTATACATTTCAGGAACAACCTCTTCAGCTTTACCTACATAGAATTCAGTATTTTCAAGTCCGTTAAGAGTCGCATTTCTCTTGGCATCCTTTATTGCCTCTTCAACTATTTCTATTCCATATACCTTCTTTGCTTTTTTAGCAAGGAACAGAGATATTGTACCTATTCCACAGTATATATCGAATACTGTTTCTTCTCCATTAAGGTCTGCATATTCAAGTGCTTTGTTGTATAATACCTCAGTCTGAACAGGATTTACCTGGAAAAATGATAGTGGTGATATTTCAAATTTAAGATCAGTTATATAATCTGTTATTCTTCCATCACCGTAAAGAGCTATATTTTCTCTTCCCAGTATTACATTTGTTTTATTTGTATTTACATTAAGTACAAGAGTTTTAAATCCTTCTACTCTTTCCTTTAACATATCTACAAGCATATCTGTCTTTGGTAGATTTCTGTTATTTGCAACAAGCACAACCATTACCTCGCCTGTTGTAAATCCTATCTTTGTAACTATATGTCTAAGCACTCCCTTGTGCTTTCTTTCGTCGTATATACTTACCCCGCTCTTTTCTATATACTCTCTTACAGTTTCTATTATTATATCGTTTAATTCATGCTGTATAACGCATTTTGTAGCTGGTATTACATCGTGGCTTTTCTTTCTGTAAAATCCTACTACAGGTTTTCCGTTCTTTTCCTGTACCGGGAACTGAGCCTTATTTCTATATCTAAAAGGAGTTTCCATTCCTATTGTATCGTGTACTGTTACTCCCTCTATTCCACCAATTCTTGCTATAACCTGTTTAACTTCATTTGTTTTAAGTTCAAGCTGTTTATTATAATCAAGATCCTGTATCTGACATCCTCCGCACATTCTCAAGCTTTCGTCGCATACTCTCTCTGTTCTAAATGGAGATTTTTCCACAAATTCAACAATATCTCCCACAGCATAATTCTTTTTAGATTTATTTATTTTAACTTTTACCTTATCTTTGAAAAGACCCCCGTCCACAAAGACTGTAAAACCTTCATATTTCCCTATTCCGACTCCACCGTCGCCTATATCAACTATATCTACGATATACTCTTTATTCTTTTCAAGCATAAATACCCTCCAATTAAAATTCGTTTCTAAAGTTTTATTTTATCAAAAAAAGACCCTGTACTCAAGGTGTACAGAGCCTTTATTAAAATCTTTCGTGTTTATTATCCACATTTTCAACATTTTATGTTGATATTTAAATATTAATATCTAAGATAATCATCGTATTTTATTATCTTTTCATTTTCTATAAATACCCTCGGTATTCTTCTTGATATATTACACATTATCTCATGTGCTATTGTTCCACAGTCCCCTGCAAATTCACTTATAGAGACTCCACCATTTCCAAATATAACAGCCTCATCTCCTACATTTACATCGTCATTCATTCCGACTTTTATCATACACTGATCCATACATATCCTTCCGACTACTTCATAGTATTTTCCGTTTATACATACCTTAGGATCTTTTCTTCCTCTTACAAATCCATCTGCATATCCTATTGCAAGTGTTGCTATTCTTTCTTTTTCAGTGGCTGTATATGCACATCCATAGCTTATTGCTTCCCCTGCTTCTATTTCTTTTATATGAGATACTCTTGTCTTTATAGTCATAACAGGCTTCAGAGGCATTCTTTCCGTCATTATTTCGTTTGAAGGATAGCAGCCATACATTATTATCCCTGCTCTTACCATATCGAATTTAAGGTCATCACAGTCCACGATAGCGGCACTATTTGCACTGTGAAGCATAGGGATTTTTACTCCCTCTTCTTCAAGTCTTTTTACCATATATCTGAATCTTTCACCCTGCTTATTTGTAAATGACTTATCTGTTTCATCTGCTGTTGCAAAATGAGTAAACATTCCCTTTATATTTATTCTGTGCATTTCACTTATTTCTTTTATCTGCTGTATTGACTCTTCATTTACTTTAAATCCAAGTCTGTTCATTCCAGTATCTATTTTTATATGGACTTTTGCATCCATTTCAAGCTCTTCTCCAACTCTGTTAAGCTCTCTTGCTGCTTCTATTGAATATACTGTAAACATTACATCATTTCTAAGTATATCCCTGAATCTTTCTTTTGGAGTGTATCCAAGTATTAATATTGGAAGCTCAAGCTGTTTTCTTCTAAGCTCCATTGCCTCTTCTGCTCTTGAAACCGCAAGATACTCAACTCCGTTTTCTTCAAGAGTTCTGGCTATTTCGACAGACCCATGTCCATATGCATCTGCCTTTACTATTCCACATATTTTTTCATTGTTTTTAAGTAGTTTTCTTATGTTTCCAAGATTATACTTAAAGGCATCTAAATCTATTTCTGCCCATGCTACTGCTTTTATTTTACTCTTATCAATCATTATCTCTTTCCCCCGGTATCTAATAGTTTCTAAATACCCTCTTAAAAATATCCAAAATAAATTAATATTGAAATTTCAATGTTTTTCAAATCAATATTAGTTCAAATATAAAAATTAAAATTTTGCTTACTGCTTTTATATATACCTTCCATTTTATTTTTAATTGCTTGTTTTTGCAATACTAAAAGTTTATTTTTTTAATTTATTTTTTAACGTATTAACGTATTTAAAACATTATCCCCTTTACATACTTAAAAAGAAAAGATAGATTTTTTAACCCGTTTTTCATGAGTTTAAATCTACCTTTTCTGCTTTTATATTCTTTTTACAATCTATATTATTTTAAGTTCTAGGCTCGTTTATCTATTAAAGAACTCTTGAAGAACCCTTGTAGATTATACCTGCTTTTGCATCTACAGTTATTACTTCTCCGTCTTTAACTTTATCAGTTATTCCTGCTACTGATACTACAACAGGAGTATTAAGGTTAAGTCCTACTATTGCAGCGTGTGATGTCATTCCACCATATTCTGTAACTATTGCTGCTGCATCTTCTATATATCCATTCATTTCTCTGTCTGTTGAGTGTGATACAAGTATGTCTCCAGGCTGGAACTCTTCTACTTTTCCGTATGCATCTGCTACTCTTGCTCTACCTTCAACAGTTCCATTTCCTATTCCTACACCATTTCCTAAAACTTCACTGATAACGTGTACTTTTATAAGGTTTGTTGTTCCACTTACTCCAACTGGCACCCCTGCTGTTATTACTACAAGTTCTCCGTGTTTTAGGTATCCTGCGTTCATTCCTGCTTCTATTGATTTTTCTATAACCTCATCTGTGTTTCCTGCAGAATTGGCTTTTACAGGATATATACCCCAAGAAAGGGCAAGTCTCTTCATTACATCTTCATTATTTGTCGCTGCTATTATTGGAGATTGTGGTCTGAATCTTGAAACCATTTTTGCAGTATATCCTGAAGAAGTAGATGTTATTATTGCTGACGCGTTAAGATCTACTGCTGTTGTACATGTAGCATGACTTATTGCGTCTGTTACTGTTGAGTTGTTCTTTGCTTTTGATTTCATTATTCTGTCATAATCAAGAGTTTCTTCTGTTCTGTGAGCTATTCTTGACATAACTTTTACTGCTTCAACCGGATATTTACCAGCAGCAGTTTCTCCAGAAAGCATTATCGCATCTGTTCCATCGTATATTGCATTTGCAACGTCTGTAACTTCTGCTCTTGTTGGTCTAGGATTTCTTATCATAGAATCAAGCATCTGAGTTGCAGTTATTACAGGTTTTGCAAGTTCATTACATTTCTTTATTATCATTTTCTGAACTATTGGTATTTCTTCAGTTGGTATTTCAACTCCAAGGTCCCCTCTGGCAACCATTATACCGTCTGAAACCTGAAGTATTTCATCTATATTTTCAACACCTTCCTGATTTTCTATTTTAGAGATTATCATTATATCTCCGGCGTTGTTGTTTTCAAGTATTTCTCTTATAGCAAGAACATCTGAAGCCTTTCTTACAAATGAAGCTGCTATAAAGTCTATGCCTTCTTTTATACCAAATTCTATATCCCCTATATCCTTTGGTGTTATTGCTGGAAGATTTATTTTTACTCCTGGAACATTTACCCCTTTATGATTCTTTATTATTCCTGAATTTTCAACCTTACATTTTATGTTTCCGTCTTTTACATCTAAAACTCTTAATCCTACAAGACCGTCGTCTATAAGTATTGAGTCCCCTGTTTTAACATCGTCTGCAAGTCCTTTATAGCTTACAGTACACATGTCTTTTGTTCCTTCGACATCATCCATTGTTATAGTGAATTCGTCCCCTTCTTCAAGCATAACTTCTGGCTCAGCAAAGTTTCCTGTTCTTATTTCAGGCCCCTTTGTATCAAGAAGCATAGCAACTGGTTTATTCAGTTTTTCCCTTACCTTCTTGACCGTATCAATTCTTCCCTTGTGTTCTTCATGCGAACCATGAGAGAAGTTGAATCTGCACACATTAAGCCCGTTTTCCATAAGCTGTGTAAGTATTTCTTCATCCTGTGATGCAGGACCTAGTGTACAAACTATTTTTGTTTTTTTCATACTGTTTAGCATAATATATCTTCCTCCTATATAAAGAATGGCACTGTATTATATAGATAATACTTTTGCCATTTCGTATAAATCCTTATCAAATGTCTTTTCCATTGAAAGAGCTTCATCTATATCCATGTCTATTATTTCATTATTTCTTATCCCTACAACTCTTGCTGATTTTCCATCAAGAAGAAGTTCTACTGCTCTTGAACCAAGTCTACTGGCAAGTATTCTGTCAGATGCTGTCGGACTTCCCCCCCTCTGAACATGTCCAAGCACTGTAACTCTTACATCTGCACCTGCTTTTTTATATAGTACATCTTTAAGATGTGATGCACTACCTATCTTTTCAACACCTTCTGCCATAACTATGATACTGTGTCTTTTTCCTCTCTTCTGAGTTGTTTTAAGTCTTAATGCTATATCATCGGGACTTATTTCTATTTCAGGAACTATTATTGTTTCAGCTCCCCCTGCTATACCCGCATAAAGAGCAAGGTCTCCACAGTTTCTTCCCATAACTTCTACTATATTTACTCTTTCATGAGAAGATGATGTATCTCTTATTTTACCTATTGCTTCTATTACAGTATTCATTGCTGTATCAAAACCTATTGTATAATCAGTATACTGAAGGTCGTTATCTATTGTAGCTGGTATTCCTATTGCTGGAAATCCCAGTTCACTTACTTTCTTTGCACCGTTAAATGAACCGTCTCCTCCGATTACTACAAGACAGTCTATTTTATATTTTTTAAGTACCTTTACTCCTTTTAATCTTCCCTCTTCAGTTTTAAATTCTTCACATCTTGAAGATTTAAGCATTGTTCCACCTCTGTGGATTATGTCCCCAACAGATGAAAGATTCATTTCTTCAAGGTCTTCTTCTAATAATCCTTTATATCCTCTGTTTATTCCGTATACTTTACATCCGTAGTATATAGCCGATCTTACAACTGCTCTTATTGCAGCATTCATTCCTGGTGCGTCTCCACCACTTGTTAATATTCCTATAGTTTTCATTGGTTTACCCCCTTGCCATCGTATTTATTTATATTATATATTGTTTTATTTGGACATTTTTTGTCCCTATATTTGTTTTTTATCCCACTATATGTAAAAAATTAAAATGTCCTTCTTTAAAAGTCCATTTTTTGTTATTATATCACAAAATTGAGTAAATTTTTCATAATTAACGACAAAAATTAAATTTTATTTCATTTTATTCTGTACGGACTTTTTAATTAAATATTAAACTTTAAATTTAAAATTTAAAAGAGATTTTTGTGATTTTTAATTTAGATTTTACATTAATTTCTAATATATTTTTAAGTTTTTATTAAAAAAGACGTATATATTTTTTATATACGTCCTTTAAATATTTTTATAGTTTTTTTGTTGTTATTTACAATTTATCAAGTCATATTTTTAATATTATTCTTATTTTATCCTCAATTTGATTTTGAATGATATTAATATGACATTCTTTCAGGTATTACTCCTCTTACTCCACCCTTAGGATATTTTGTATCTCCTATGTATCTTGGTATAAGGTGAACGTGCACATGCATTACACTCTGACCTGAATACTCCCCGACATTTACACCTACATTATATGCATCTGGTGAATATTTTTCGTCCAGTAGTTTTTTACCTTCCTCTACAAGATCAAATATTGCTTCTCTTTCTTCCTTTGTTATATCGAAATAGTCTGCAACATGTCTTTTAGGTATGAAAAGCATGTGACCCTTGTTTGCGGGGAATTTATCGAATATAGCAAATGCAAGCTCATTTTCAAGTACGTAATCTTTCATATCACAAAATATACAACTCATGATTTAATCCTCCTGATGTCTTATTCATCATATGATGAATTTTTATTTTCAAATCTGATTTTATAATATTCTTTTACTCTGTATTCTATGGCATCTATCATATTTTCAGCAAAGAATTTTTTATCTGAATAGCTGTAAATATCATCGTTTATACACATATTACCATTTTCACTATGGAAACAGTCACTTTCTGTTTTCAATAGATATTTAACAGGATTATCTCTGGCAAGTTTTAAAAATCTTTCTCTGTCCCAGCTTTCAAATCCCTTTGTACTTTTATTTTTATACATATCCACTTTATTAGATCCTTCACTATAAAAATCCCTCATATTTACATAAATATCTTCATCATCTATTGTTCTTTTTATATTACCGTCATTATAGAAAGACATCAGAATCGGCATTTTATAGCTTTTGGACATTGATGTTTTTTCTATCATATTTATAAAATCATGTGCTCTGGTTTTATAAATCCACTTTTCATCTTCTTCAAGTTCTTCTATTCTATATAAGAAGCCTATATAATCCCTGAATATATTCTCTTTAGGTTTCTTTTTCATACTTAAATATATATCATCATCCATATAAGTAAACAATTCTTTTCTTGAAGGTCTGTGTCCCAGGTTTTCCTTAACTCTTACATACTCTTCCTCTATCTTTTCGGATATTTTCTTATTTTCATTTTCCATTCTTTTGAATAAATCCACAAGCCTCATATCAAAATCTATTCTGCAGTCCTGAGGATAGTCGTCTTCTTTTATAGAGTTTACTTTTGTTTCTCTGCCATTAAAATTAATTCTTTTATTTCCTGATATTAAAAATGGTATGAGATTAGCTCTCTTATAGTTACCTATAAAATCCAGTACATTCAGATATTTCTTCTCTTTATATGTTCTCAATCCTCTTCCCAGTTGTTGTAAAAACACAGTAGGAGATTCTGTTGGTCTTAAAAACATAACCATATCAACACTTTTTATATCAAGACCTTCATTAAACATATCAACTGAAAATATAACCTGTATTTCTCCATTTTTAAGTTTTTTTATAGCCTCGTCTCTATCGCAGTTAAATCTACCGTCTTTTCCACTATAAACCGCAACCGCTTTTATATTATTCTTGTTGAAGTACTCAGCCATAAATTCAGCATGTTTTTTACTTATGCAGAAGCCAAGCGCTCTTTTACTGTCATACTTTCTATAATGATTTATTATAAGTTCAGCTCTTTTATTTATATTTAAAGCACTTTCAAGTTCTGATTCGTTGTATTTTCCATTTTTTATTTCTATATTATCGTAGTTTACACTTTCATCGTATATACCATAATATCTGAATGGTACAAGCCATCCCCTATCAATAGCTCCTTTTAAATCTACTTCATAAACCGTGTTATAATCACATAAACTGAATACATCTTTATTATCCAGCCTGTCAGGAGTTGCTGTAAGTCCAAGCATAAATTTTGGAGTAAAATATTCTATTATATTTTTATAATTTTTAGATACTGCATGATGAAATTCATCAACTATAATATAGTCAAAATAATCTTTTTCAAATATTTTATCATTTAAATATTCAGCTTTTCCAAGACTCTGAACAGATGCAAATATAATATCTTTGTCATTTTCCTTTTTATCACCTGCAAAAAATCCCATATTATATTCTTCATCATATCCGTTATATATATAATCAGCTTTTTCATCCGCTACAAGAATATCTTCCATATAATTCTTATGATTTATTATTTTATCTTTTCTTATATTCTTAAAGCTTTCATAGGCCTGTTTTAAAATTTCTTCTCTGTGTGCCACAAACAGTATTCTGTTATATCTTTTACTGTCAAAGGCCGCCAAATAGGTCTTTCCTATTCCTGTTGCCGCAACTACAAGTGCTTTATCATTACCTTCTTCTCTTGTTTTATCGAGTTCGTATAAAGCCTCTATCTGCGCTCCCCTTGGCTCAAATATATCTATAACTTTTTTATTATCCAAATCTGATGTATCTGTTTGTCTATCTGATTCATCTTCTAAATCAGAATATATTCTCGGTCTTTTCCATTGTTTAGCATATTTTTTAAGCTCAAAGTCATTAACTATTACAGACTGATTATTAAATAAATATTCAAATTTATCCTTGAAAAAACTATAATCATCCTCTTTTTCTTTTTTATCTATTCTGTAATTCCATTCTATTCCAGATGTAAGCGCAGACTTTGATAAATTTGAAGAGCCTATATATATTTCACCCTCTCCATTTTCGTATTCAAATATATATGCCTTTGGATGAAAGCTTCTGCTCTTATCCCTGTAAAATCTTATATCCGCGGAATCTCCTAATATATCTTTTAGAAGATATAGCGCTGATGGTTCGGTTATATTAAGATAATTTCCAGTTAGTATTCTTATCTTTATTCCTTTATTTTTTATATATTCAAGCTCATCCTTTATAAGTTTTACTCCGCTTTCCTTTAGAAATGAAACTATCATATCCACACTTTCAGCTTTTTCCATGCTTTTCTTTATTCTATTGTATAAATAATCATCATATCCTGTTATACAGTTTTTATTATTATAAAGCATAATCTTATATTACCTTTCGTCAATCTATCTATATTTTATCACGTTTTGACAGTTCAAACGGAATAAGAGTATAATCTGAATTATAAAATTAAATGGAGGTTTAATAAATGAAAAAGTACGATAAACTTGTAAGAGACAGAATCCCTGAGATTATAGAAGCAGATGGTAAAAAATGTACCGTTGAAATAGTTGATGATAAAAAAGCCCTTGAATATTTATATATAAAATTAAGAGAGGAAACAGACGAGCTTCTTGAAGATAAAAATATAGATGAAGCCGCTGATGTTATGGAGGTTGTATTTGCAATAGCTGAAAAATACGGATACTCAGAAGAAGAGCTTTTAGAGCATAGAAAAAATAAAAAAGATAAACGTGGTGGGTTTAAAAATAACATAATATTAAAAGAAGTTAATTAAAAAACATAACTATATAAATAATTTTTTTAGAAAAGTATCTCTTTCTAAAATATAATTTCTTAATAAACCATATTGGCAAAACCTACAATTATAGAAAAGACCAGCTTATCAGCTGGTCTTTTTATATTAACTATTAAATTTATTTAGCAAAGTATTTATCTATTCCATCAGATATTCCAGTAGCTATTTTATCCTGATATCCCGGATCAGATAATTTTCTATCTTCATCAGGATTACTCATAAATCCTGTTTCTATTATAGTAACAGGTATTTTACTCCAGTTTATACCAGACATATTATCTACTTCCATTACACCATTGTTATTTGCCCCTGTTTCAGCGCATAATTCAATTAGTATATCATCAGATAGTTTTCTGCTCTGGTCATACATAGATACAAACTGATTGCTCTTTGTCTGACACATAGTAAGTGCACCATTTGCTGATGGGCTTTCACTTGAATTACAGTGAATTCTTATGAATATATCAGCTCCACTATTATATGCCATATCTGCTCTTTCTTTATTACTTATATCCACATCAGCTGTATCTCTTACCATAAAGACTTCATACCCTCTGTCTTTTAGTATCTTTTCTGTTTTTTTAGCTAACTCAAGATTTACCTGATGCTCAGGCACTTTTGTTTCACATCCTTCAGTTCCTGAAGTTACCTTCATCTTTGTTTCTGATGCGCCTGGTCCTATTGGCTCCTGATCTCCATTCTGTTTCCGCTGGTGACCTGCATCAATGGCAACCTTTAATCCTCTGCTTTTTTTCTGAGTAGTTTCTTCTGTTTTATCTTCATTTTTATCGGCTTTTTCGACATCCTGGTCAGTTATCTCTGCTCCGGTAAGCTCTTCTATTATTTTCTGCTGTTCCTTTAATTCATTATTCATTTTCACAGAATTTACAATTAAAAGTACATTTGCAACTAATAGTATCGATAACAGTATTACTATTACCTTATTATTAACGCCCTTTTTCATTAGTTTTATGACCCCTTTCGTACGGTCTGTCTTCTATATTTATCTTAAATTACATTTTATTCCATACTCTTTATTAAATCCACATTCCGTTTTTCATATGCATTTAATCCACTTGTATTATCTGTTACACTGTAATCTACATAATACCAGTTTTTACCACCAAAATAGCTTATATATTTATCTGTTTCAAAGGCATATCCATGTCTTGCGAATATTTCATTTCTTATATATCCAAGCTGTTCACTACTACATCCTCTAAGCTCTTCAGCGTCTATATACATACTGTCACTTCCTGGGAATAAGTATCCATTTGGATCGCTGTAATTTGAACTGTAATAATCCGCAGCATAGTAGTATTCTGATGGGTCTTTTCCAGAATTATTTGAAGGAGCTGGTTCTGAATCTCCACTGATGATTTCTGATTTCTCAACTACCGCTGGTTTACTTGAAGCTGAATCGTTGTCCCTTGGTAAAAACATATTAAATGCAAGGAATATTGTTGCACATACAGCCACAACAGCTAAAAGTATAAGTATCCCATTTATTATTCCGCCGCCCCTGTGACGATCATTTCTTGTATAATTATTTCTGTATTCATAATCATCTTCATAGTCATATCTCTGAGACGGTCTTCTAAGTGGTTCTCCGCATTTGTCGCAGAAATTTGAGTCATCAGGCATTCTATTGCCACAGTTTCTACATATCATTTATATCACCCTCTAAAAAAATTTATACTTTTATATTATACTATATTCACATTATTTTCAAATTGTGCAGTATAATTTTTATCTATTTGTGTAAATTTATTAGTATTCACTTAAAATAATCATGTTAATCTAAAATATATATTTAAAATCTGTATTCATATAATTCGAATAACCCGATTTATATCTTTTATACATAATATGGATTTGTTTTTAGTAATAGTGCTATAAAGTCTACTATAACACCTATTCCAAACAATCCGCCTGTAAGAGCATATACTATTCCCATGATTATTTTTCCTTCATAGAATTTATGAGCTCCTACTCCTCCAAGTAGTATACACAATATCAGAGAAATCCATTTATTTTTCTTTCTTATGCCACCGATATTAGTATAAAACGAGAATGTTTTAAGCTGATGACCACATCTTGGACATGTCATTTGATTCTTTGACACTGTTTCTCCACAGAATCTGCAAGTTGTCTTCTCCTCTGCTCTGTAATCATTTGTTCCATATCTGTTATTGTTATTTCCATAGCTTCTATTGCTGTCATAGTTATTGTTCATAGACTCAAATATATCGTCTATTCTCTTTGATTCACTTCCTTTTACCTCTTCAGCCTCGACAGTTTCCACATCTGGCTCATTTCTATTATAAGAACTGTTATTATTCATATCTTCATTTAAATTAAATAATCTTGATTTATCACTTATTACCTCTATTTCTGGCTCACTTCCAAAAGAAAACCTTCCATTATTCGTGTTATTATCCATTTAAAATTCTCCTTTTATATTTTCAAATTATTACTAGTATATATTAAAACTTCAATACTTTCAATTATCTATTTATTATTGATATATTTTGGAAATTTTTAGCGAAACAGCTGTATTTACATGTATTTTATACTCATTTAATTCTTAATTGAATAATCTATATATATTACTATCATGATTATAATAAACAGATTTTTTAATATTAAATTTAATATATTTTATAGTATCTTATATTAAATATGTATATAATTAATTTTGTATACATATTTAATATTTTAGGAGGAGTTTTATGATTTATTTAATTTTAGCAATTATATGTAGTGGTTCTATTGCTCTTGTTTTTAAATACAGCGAATCAAGAGACTGCAATAGATATCTTGTAACCTTTATAAACTATGTAACAGCTTCTTTAATTTCAGGATTTGTTTTTATAAAATCCGGATTGAAGCTTCCAGAGTCTTTTAATGGAATTATAGACGCTACAATATCCAATTTTAACGGTAATATAACACCACTTGGAAGTGTTGGAGCCTCTGTTTTTCTTGGAATTATAACAGGAGTTCTTTTCCTTGTAAGCTTTTTATTTTATCAGAAATCAATAAACGAATGTGGTGCAAGTATATCTGGTATGTTTTCTAAAATGGGTATTATAATACCTGTTATTTTCTCTATATTCATATGGAATGAAATGCCATCTGTAATAAAATGGATAGGTATAGCAATGTCTTTCTCTTCTATACTTATTATAAACATAAACCCCGCAAACATTCGTGAGTCTGATTTTAAACCACTTCTTATATTAATATTCGTACTTAACGGTGTTGCAGAATTTATGAATAAAATATTCCAGAAGTATGCGATTGTAGACTATAAAAACCTGTTTCTTCTTATAGTTTTCTTTACAGCTGCTGTATTAAGCCTTATCCTTCTTTATAAATACAGAGAACTTGGTTTCAACCGTTTAGGATTTATCGCAGGACTTTGTGCAGGTATACCTAATATGTTCTCTTCATTCTTTATAATAGATGCTCTGAAGACTATTGAAGCTGCTGTTGTATATCCTATATTCAGTGCAGGAAGTATAGTTTTCATACTTATTATGAGTTATCTTTTATTTAAAGAGGTACTTTCAAAGAAGGAAAGATTTGCCGCACTGCTTACAGTTGTAAGTATGTTTATAATCAATATGTAATTCTCTTTATGAATTTAAAAGACTTAAAAATAGTTTAATTTTAAAATCAATAAGAAAAGTCCTTTGATATTATATCAAAGGACTTTTTTTATTTTAATAATATTGAAGCGTTATTTTTATCAGCTGTTTACGATATCTTTGATAGATATTCAAATAATATAGATTTTTTCTATAAAACATTTTGTTAAGAAAAAAACATATATTTTAAAGTCTATTATTTATTTTTATTTTATTTTTCGAATTATATCGCGATAACATAAATTATACTTTATTTTTTTAGCTAATTAATTTTATATTCAAATTTAATTGAATATCATTTTTAAAAAATATGTTTACATATTGTCTTTTTTTTAATATAATATATTCATAAACTCAATACCTAATGTAATATACGTAAATTTTAATTATTAAATTTACTGAAATTAACCACTTTTAAATCTTATTTTAAATTATTTTTAATTTAAAGTAATCAATCTGTGCAAGAAACCGCTTTATTTAAAGCGGTTTCTTACTTTTTAAATTTATTTATTTTTTACTATTTTGATTTATAAAATATTATATTTTTTAAATTCTCATTTATAAATAATTAAAACTATCTTATCTCTACCCTGTCTTTCCCAATTATTTTTTCTATATCATCTACAAGACTATTCCCCGCTAAAACGTACATACCGGGAACCTTATACTCAGATACTTTATCAGAATTTAAATTTTCGTCCTCAGGCGTAATAATCACAAAATCGTATCCAGAGTATCTTCTGCACGCCATAAACACTTCTTTTAATTTTTCATTATCATTAAGCGTAGGTATTTTTATATAAAGATTTTTCTTTTTTACATTTCCCTTATACTTGGGCGCCCTGTTTACCAGTGCCGGGAACGGGTGAGGATCATTTATGTCTTTTACTTCCCTTGCTATTATCTTAGGATCGTCTCCCTCTTTAAGATTAAGACTTCCCTTAATAAATACTATGCTGTCCTCATTTAGATTAACCCCATATCTTTGAAGAACCTGTGGAAATACAACGGCCTCCATGGAACCGTACATATCCTCTATCGTTATAAACGCCATTATTTCATTTCTCTTTGTAGTCATTATCTTCTTAGCTACTATCATTCCGCCTATTATGGCCTCCTGATCATTCATGCGGAGATATTCCCGATATTCTGAGCTTTCCTCACTGTCCTTCATTGAGTTTAATTTACCTATATCTATACTGCTTCTTTTTTCAAGTTCTTCCTTATATTCAGCAAGCGGATGTCCGCTTACATACATTCCAAGGACTTCTTTTTCCATGCTTAGTCTTTCTTTTTCCCTGAATTCTGCTATTACAGGCATTTTATATAATCCATCAAATTCAGATGTAGTGTCATTTCCCGTATCAAGTGTATCAAACAGTGAAATCTGACCCCGTACATTTTTCTTTCGGTCCATCGCTATACTGTTTAAGAATGATTCATAGCCTGCCATAAGTGTTGCCCTGTTTTCACTTATATTATCAAAAGCTCCACATTTTATAAGACTTTCTATTACTCTCTTATTTGCATCCCTTGAGTCTATTCTCTTTGCAAAGTCAGCAAAATCCTTGAAGTCTCCATTTGCTTCTCTTTCTTTTATTATATTGTCTATTACATTTACTCCTACATTCTTTACAGCTGCAAGACCAAATCTTATTTTATCCCCTTCAACTGAGAATTTTGAAAAACTTCGGTTTATATCCGGTGGCTCTACCTGTATTCCAAGTGAAGTACATTCTCTTATATATTCTACAACTTTATCTGTATTGCCCATTATACTTGTAATAAGGGCTGCCATAAACTCAACAGGATAATGAACTTTAAGATATGCTGTTTCATATGCAAGAACTCCATATGCAGCAGCATGAGATTTATTGAAGGCATATCTTGCAAAGTCTATCATGTCGTCAAATATTGTATTTGCCGCTTCTTCAGGTATTCCATTTCTTATACATCCTGGAATTTCAATATTTCCTTCATCGTCTAATTTACCATGTATGAAATACTGTCTTTCCTCTTCCATTACAGCCATTTTCTTTTTACTCATCGCTCTTCTTACAAGGTCGCTTCGTCCATAGCTGTATCCTGCAAGATCCCTTACGACCTGCATAACCTGTTCCTGATATACAAGACATCCATATGTTACCTCCATTATAGGCTTTAGTTTTTCATGGATATATGTTACGTTTTCAGGATGGTTCTTATTTTCTATATATGTTGGTATAGAGTCCATTGGACCTGGTCTGAAAAGAGAAATCCCCGCTACTATATCTTCGAAGTTACTTGGTTTCAGCTGTTTCATGAAGTTTCTCATTCCAGAACTTTCCAGCTGGAATACGCCAAGTGTATTTCCAGACGATAATCTTTCAAATACATCTTTATCGTCGTATTCCATTTTTGAAAAATCTATTTTTTCAGTATAACCTTTTATATCTCTGTTTTTTTCTATTAAATCAAGGGCATCCCTTATTACTGTAAGCGTTCTAAGTCCAAGGAAGTCCATTTTTAAAAGTCCAAGCTCTTCAAGTGTTGTCATTGTAAACTGTGTTGTTATCGAGTCCTGATGTTTATAAAGAGGAACATATTCATCCACCGGCCTTCTTGCTATAACGACACCGGCTGCATGTGTTGATGCATGTCTCAATGTTCCTTCAAGTCTCTTTGATATATCTACAATTTCTTTTGTTTCCCGGTCTGACTCATAAAGTTCCCTGAAGTTTGGATTTGTATCCATGGCTTTATCTATTGTCATACCAAGCGCGAATGGTATTTCCTTTGCTATTCTGTCTGCTTTATTGTATGAAATATCAAGAACTCTGGCAACATCTCTTATAGCCGCTTTTGCACCCATTGTTCCGAATGTTATTATCTGTGCGACATGGTCTTCTCCATATTTTCTTTTTACATAGTCTATAACTTCTTCTCTTCTTTCATAGCAGAAGTCTATATCTATATCGGGCATCGATACCCTCTCCGGATTAAGGAATCTTTCAAATAACAGATTGTATTTCATAGGGTCTATATCTGTTATTTTAAGAGTATATGCAACTATTGAACCTGCTGCACTACCTCTTCCCGGCCCGACCATTATATCATTGTTCTTTGCAAAGTTTATGAAATCCCATACTATGAGGAAATACTCGACATATCCCATATTTTCTATTGTATTAAGCTCGTATTCAAGTCTTTCCCTGTATTCCTCTGGTGGATTTTCACCGTATCTTTCCAGAAGCCCCTCTCTACATAACTTTCTTAAATATTCATGAGTTGTATATCCCTCTGGAACATCGTATTTTGGAAGGTGATACTTATTGAATTCGAATTCCACATTACATCTTTCAGCTATTTCAAGTGTGTTATCAAGAGCTTCCCGAACTTCAGGGAACAGCTCTTCCATCTCTTCTCTTGATTTAAGATAGAATTCTTCTGTTGGGAACTTCATTCTGTCAGTGTCGGCTACTGTTTTCTGCATCTGAAGACATAAAAGTATATCCTGAATTTTAGCATCGTCCTTATAAATATAGTGAACGTCATTTGTAGCTACAAGAGGTATTCCAAGCTCCCTTGAAAGCTTTATGAGTGAGGCATTCACTTCCCTCTGCTCTGGAATTCCATGGTCCTGTAATTCAAGATAATAATTTCCACTTCCGAATATATCCCTGTACTGCTCTGCTATTTCCTTTGCTCTTGAATAATTTCCGTTTGTTATTGCCCTTGGTACATCACCTGCAAGACAGGCTGAAAGTGCTATAATACCTTCACTGTGTTTTTTTAATTCGTTTATATCAGTTCTGGGCTTATAATAAAATCCCTCTGTGTATGATTTGGATACTATTTTTATAAGGTTTTTATATCCCGTCATATCCTTTGCAAGAAGAACCAGATGTCCGTAGTATTTATCGTAATTTGGGTCTTTATCATGCAGTGTTCTCGGTGCAGTATATACTTCACATCCTATTATAGGTTTTATTCCCTCTTCTTTCGCCGCTTTATAAAAATCTATTGCTCCGAACATACATCCATGGTCAGTTATTGCAACTGAACTCATTCCAAGTTCTTTTGCTCTTTTTACAAGAGTTTTTACCCTTGAAAATCCGTCAAGTAGACTGTATTCCGTATGCACATGAAGATGTGCGAAATCTTTTTTCATTATTTCACCTCCTGTATATCAAAAAGAGACTTCTTATAATTTAAAAAGCCTCCCGTATATTATTCTATGTTATGTTTTTTTCTTAAATCCTCTGCTATATCCTGTATTTTTCTCAATCTGTGATTTACACCAGATTTTCCTATTGGTGGATTTAGCATTTCCCCAAGCTCCTTTAATGTAAGCTCCTCGTTTTCAACCCTTAAAAGAGCTATCTGCTGAAGATTTTCAGGAAGGCTTTTTATACCTATCGTCTCTTCTATAACCCTTATATTATCAACCTGTCTTACAGCAGCATTTGCTGCTTTTGTAAGATTTGCCGTCTCACAGTTTACTATTCTGTTTACATTATTTCTCATCTCTTTTACAATTTTTATGTTCTGAAGTTTAAATAAAGCACTATTCGCTCCCATTAAACTTAAAAGATCTGATATCTGTTCACTTTCCTTAAGATATATCACATAATTGTTCTTTCTTGCCACTATCTTACTGTTGAATCCAAAAGAATTTATAAGTTGCTTAAGTGATTCTGCAAATTCATAATTATTCGTCACAAATTCAAGATGATAGTGCTTTTCCGGATCACTTATAGAACCCCCACCTAAAAAAGCACCTCTTATAAATGCTTTTTTCTGTTCAACAGTTCTTATTAGTTCTTCTGATATTTCAGCCTTTGGAAAGAATCCTTCCGTATTTTCAAGAACCCCTACTTTCTTAAGGAGTTGTTCAGCACCCATCTCACTTTTTACCATAAGTACATAGCTATTGTTTCTTTTGAGCATCTGATTTTTGTTTACAGTTATAGTGGTATTTATATTAAAATTGTGTTTCAGCAGTTTAAACACTTTTCTTGCAATAGAATTCAGCTCTGTTACTATTTTTATATTCATCTTTCTAAAGCCTGTTATCTGCATACTTCCAGATAATCTTATTATTCCAGCAAGCTCTGCAAGATTTACCTCATACGAGTCTGAATCTATCCTGGTAAGTTCATTTTTTGCTTCTGTTGAAAATGACATTTCTATCTACCACCTATTTTTATATTCTATTTTTATTGAGTTTTTAACTTTTTCTTTATTTCAAGAAGTGCTACTTTTATTATTTCTTTTTCGTCATCATATCTGGCCATTTCAAGCACTCTGTCCATATGAACAAACTTGGCATCGACAAATCCCTCTTCTTTCTGAGGAATTGTATCCATATTTCTGGCATTCATCAGATACCAGTATACCGTTTTATGAACCGTTTTATTTTCATCCCAGTTTTCCTTGAATGTATAGTGTATTTCTCCAAGATATTTTTCTATATCCGCTTTTACTCCTGTTTCCTCTCCTACCTCTCTCAATGCAGCCTGTTCGTGACTTTCTCCTGGTTCTACCTTTCCTTTCGGAAGAACCCAGTCCCCATTGAATTTTCTAAGCAGAAGTACAGCATTTCCGAATAGTACCACACCGCCGGCGCTTACTTCTTCTCTCATATAATTCACTCCTTAAAAAACTTTTTTATTTTAGGCCATTAAAACTACTCCATATAATGACTTTTATCTCTTTCTGTTTTCTGAAAGAATTTTCATTACTAACTTTGATACTTCTCTCGCATCATGTCTTATATAATTATTCTTTATTTCTATAAGATTTGACTCAACCGCTTTTACGCCCATTTTCTTCAGGGTATCTTCCTGTTTTTTATCAAGGAATACCTGCTCTGAACCGTCCTCATTGTATCTGCAGAATATATCCTTGTCTATTATTTCCTTATTTGATATAACATAGTCCAGTATATTCTTGTCTGAATGTTCCATAACTGCTTTTACATGGTCTAATACATTATATCCGTCAGTTTCTCCCGGCTGTGTCATTACATTTGATATATATACCTTTGGAGCATATGACTCTTTTATCGCTTCTGTAACACCGTCTACTAAAAGATTAGGTATTACACTTGTATAAAGACTTCCAGGCCCCATTATTATTATATCAGCGTCCTCTATTGCATGAATTACCTCTTTTAAAGGCTTTATATTCTCCTGGCTAAGACGCATTTTTTTAATTTTACTTTTCATTCTTTTACTCTCATCAGGTATAATTGATTCTCCTGTTACAGTTTCTCCATTTTCAAATTCCGCAACAAGATTTATATCCTCAAGAGTTACAGGATATACCTTTCCTGTTATGGCAAATATTTCTCCAAGCTTTGATACCGCAGTTTCAAAGTTTCCATAAAGACCTGTCATTGCAGCAAGGAACAGATTTCCGAAACTCTGTCCTTTAAGTGCTCCATCTTCAAATCTATACTGCATTACTTCATTCATCGTTGGCTCAATATTTGCAAGTGCAAGAAGACAGTTTCTTATATCTCCTGGAGGAAGCATTCCTAAATCCTCTCTAAGAACTCCTGACCCACCGCCATCATCTGCAACAGTTACTATAGCTGTTATGTTTGATGTATAGTGCTTAAGACCTCTAAGAAATACCGACTGTCCTGTTCCTCCCCCTATTACAACTACCTTGGGGTTCTTTTCTATTATTTCTTCTTCTCTTTTCAGATGTGCTTTTCTCTCTCTGTTAGTTTTTATGTACAGAACAGCTGCTCCTATAAGTGCAATCCATCCTCCCATTCCAACAATAACATTTGCAATATCCATGTTAACCTCCGCCGAGTTATCCGAGCATAGAGTCCCTGTGTTTCTTTATTACTCTATATCCCTCTTTATATAGATTTTCGTAGATAAGATTTGCTATTGTAACTGATCTATGTCTTCCACCTGTACACCCTATTCCTATTACAAGATGCTGTTTTCCTTCTTCCAGATACTGCGGTATAAGGAAATCTATAAAATCATAAAGTTTTTCAATGAAATCTTCACTTACTTTTGAATTCATAACATAATCTCTTACTTCCTGAAAATCTCCTGTTTTCGGTCTAAGAGATTCATCATAGTATGGGTTTGGAAGGAATCTTACATCAAATACAAGATCCGCATCACTTGGTATTCCGTATTTAAATCCAAATGATACAACTGATATTGTTATATTAGGAACTCTTTCCTCGGAATGATCTCCATATATTTTCGCAATTTCTTCTTTGAGATCTTTAGGCTTCATGTTTGTAGTATCTATTACACATGTAGCGTATTTTCTGAAAGGCTCCATTATTTCCCTTTCTATTCTTATTCCTTCCGGTATCTGCATATTCTGAGCTAAAGGATGGTTTCTTCTTGTCATTTTATATCTTTTTAAAAGTACATCATCAGCACAATCAAGATATAAAACATCAAACTTATAGTTTGCTTTTTCAAGTTCTTCAAAACTTTCGTGAAGAGCCTCGAAAAATCTTCTTCCCCTTATATCAGCTCCAATTGCAACCTTTTCTATATCTGAATTTCCTTTGAAACATATTTCCGCAAATTTTGTTATAAGTGCTGGAGGCATATTATCTACGCAGTAGAATCCCATATCCTCTAATGCTTTCATTGTTTCACTTTTTCCAGATCCTGAAAGACCTGTAACTATTACAAATTTCATATGAATGCCTCCTTTTGAAAATACCAGCAGAAGTTTTAGTCTTCTACTATATTTTCCACCCTTTTTATGTCTATTCCCGATTTTCTTACCGTTTCTAATGCACGTGAAAAGCTGCCTACTATATGCGGTTTATGAGCATCAGATCCTATCATAAATCTATTTCCTATTTTATCTATTTTTTTTAACTGCTCAACATTTAAATGGTCATGTGAGTTGTTTATTTCAAGAATTACATCTCTCGCTTTTGCTACTTCAGCAATTTCTTCTATATATACATCACCCTTATCTCCAGGATGTGTTACAAGAAATAAATCATTTCTTTTTATTGCATTTACAACCGCATCTGTATTATATCTCTTCGCTCTCTTTGTATGAAGAAGATAGTTACTTGCATGATTTAAAAGCCCATTAAATGCCGTTGGTATGGATGCAAAGTGATATCCGGCCATTATATAATCAAACTGGTCTCTCACAGTATCATCCATATCTATATTTCCCTTATTATCAAGAATATTACACTCTATTCCTAATAATATTTCTATATCTTTACTGTATTTGTATTTCAGAATATCAATTTCTTCTCTCATTCTGAATATATCATCTTTATTTATTCCATAAAGAAGATGTCTGTATCCATGATCTGATATACCTATTGTTTTCAGACCCTTTTTTATTGCTTCCTGTATATTTTCTTCCATTGTTCCATCTGCATGTCTTACTCTTTGATTCTTTCCATTGCTGTATATTGTATGTGTATGATAATCAGCAATCATTCTCATATTATTCGTCATCTCCTACTATTTTGACTTCTTCTTCAAGTACTACACCAAATTTTGTTTTAACTGTTGCCTTAACTATATACATTAAGTCTAATATATCTTTTGCTGTTGCATTCCCTCTGTTTATGACAAATCCTGAATGCTTTTCTGATACCTGTGCATCTCTAAGTGAAAGACCTTTAAGTCCGCAATCCTGTATTAATTTTCCAGCAAAATATCCATCTGGTCTTTTGAATGTACTTCCTGCACTGGCAAAGTTTAAAGGCTGTTTTGTTACTCTCTTCTGTCTTAAATCATCCATTTCAGCCTTTATATCCTCAATTTTACCTTCTTTAAGCTCTATTACAGCTGAAAGTGCTATATAAGATTTTTCTACAAGAATACTCTTTCTATAAGCAAATCCCATTTCACTGTTTGAAAGCTCCATTATATTTCCATCTGTATCCATTACTCTTACAGATTTTACTATATCTTTTATTTCTCCACCGTATGCACCAGCATTCATAGCAAGTGCACCACCAAATGTTCCCGGTATTCCTGATGCAAATTCGAATCCACAAAGACCTTTTTTCATAGCTCTGTTTCCTATTACTGAAAGAAGTGCACCCGACTGTACTTTTACAGTTGTTCCTTCAAATTCTATATTATTGAAGTTATCCGCTATTTCTACAACAAGTCCTCTTATTCCACCATCTTTTACAAGAAGATTCGAACCATTCCCTATTATCATATAAGGTATATCTTCTTTATTTATATATTCAAATATTTTTTTTATTTCATCTTCATTTTCTGGTCTTACAAGTAAATCTGCTGGCCCACCTACTCTGAAAGATGTGTGTTTTTTCATTGGCTCATCCAGTTTTACGTTTTTTTCTGGTAGTATTTCTAAAAAATCTCTATATACTTTGTCTTTATCCATAATTTCTCCTCTCTTCTAATACTCACTCTGTTTTCTAAACTTTTATTATCTATTAACTTTATCTTCTCTCTAAACAATATTCTGATCAAATTACGTAATGTTCTTATTATTACAAACTTTCATTTATAATAATATGTAAAATATGTGCATTATACACCCAATTATATATTATATATAATAAAGTAAATACTGAAAAATAACAATATCTTCGAATAAATAATTTGTTTTTTTAGCTTTGAAAACGCCTTATTTCAAGCATAATTTGATTTTATAAATTTTATGATGTATTATTATCTGTAACGTATTTTCTTTATCAAAAGTACTATAATTATTAAACTGGAGGTGTGGAATTTGAATCACATTTATGAACTGGCAGTAACTGCCATATACCTCGCAAATTTTCTTCTTGTAATAGACCTTATATTCAGAGGAAAAAGAAATACTGAAACCACAATTACATGGATAGTGATACTTATACTTGCTCCTGCTCTGGGATTTTTCCTGTACGCGGTCTTTGGTAGAAGTATAGCAAAAAACAACATGTTCAGTATAAAGGAAAAAGAAGATCAGATTATAAAGAAACAAATTCTTGAAAATCACGTGGAATTAGATGCAAGTATAGATCCATATATAGAAGAACACAAAGATATGATATATACTCTTGCAAATTCAAACAATGCTCATTATACAGACTCAAATTCAGTCGATATATATCCAAGTTCAGAGGAATTTTTCCCATCTCTTCTTGAAGAGTTAAAAAATGCAAAAGAGTATATAAATATTCAGTTTTATATATTTAAAGATGACAACATCGGAAGGAAAGTAATTGATATACTTGAACGAAAAGCTGCTGAAGGAGTTGAAGTAAGACTTCTTTACGATGCGGTTGGGGGAAGATTTTTAAGTAAAAAAACGATAAAAGAATTAAAGGCCTCAGGTGTAAAGGTCGCCGAGTTCTTCCCGGCATTCCTAAAAGTTATAAACTTCAACCTGAATTACAGAAACCATAGAAAAATTGTCGTTATAGACGGTAAGGTTGGTTTTGTAGGCGGATTCAATATAGGTGATGAATATCTTGGAAGATATAAGAAATTCGGAAAATGGAGAGATACACACGTAAAACTTGCCGGTGGATGTGTAGTCGATTTAAATATGAGATTTCTTCTTGACTGGAGATATTCTTCAAAAGAAGATGAAGATATGGACCTTTCAAAATACTTCAAGGGCACTGGTAAAAAGGCCGGCGATGTAGGTATACAGATAGTTTCGAGTGGTCCCGATATAACCGATTTGGATGAAGTCAAATACGGTTACATGAAAATAATACAAAAGGCCAGAAATTATGTATATATACAGACGCCTTATCTGATACTCGATAAAACTCTTATGGAAACTTTTAAGGTTGCGTCACTTTCAGGTGTTGATGTCAGAATTATGATTCCTTCAAAACCAGACCATCCATTTGTTTACTGGGCCTCATATGCATATGCAGGTGAACTTTTAAACTATGGTGTCAGAATTTATACTTACGATGAAAATGCATTCCTTCATGCAAAAACAGTTGTAAGTGACGATTCTGTTCTTTCAATTGGTTCTGCAAACATGGACATAAGAAGTCTTGAGCTCAACTTTGAAGTAAATGCGTTTATATACTCAGAAAAGAAGGCAATTGAGCAGAGACTTATATTTGAAAACGATATAAAAAATTCAAAGGAAGTTACAAAAGAAATTTATGACAACAGAGGTACTTATATAAGATTTAAGGAGTCTATTTCAAGACTGCTTTCTCCGGTACTTTAAATTCAGATAATATAAAAATAAATCTTGGAATAAAATCGGGATTCCTATACAATAAATTTTTATATTTTCTGTATTAATAATATATAATATGATATTAATAGATAAAAAATACTGTGGCTGTTTATATTATGCCACAGTATTTTTAATTTAAGGATTATATTATTTGGTTATCTCCATTCCGTATCATATCGTTAAGCTTATTAGTAAATTCCTCAGCTGAGTCGTATCCCATACCCCTCTGTCTGTAATTCATCGCCGCAACTTCAAGGATAAGAGACGTATTTCTACCTGGTTTTACCGGAACAACCATTTTTTCTATTTCAACCCCAAGTATATTTTCATATTCTCTGTCTAACCCAAGTCTGTCATAGTATTTACTTCCATCCCAGTCTTCAAGATATATAACAAGTCCTATGTAATTACTTTCTTTTACAGCTCTTACCCCATAAAGACTTTTTACATCTATTATCCCTATTCCTCTTATTTCCATGAAGTGTCTTAAAAGCTCGGGAGCCTGTCCTATAAGTGTCTTTTCATCTACTTTTCTTATCTCAACAGCATCATCGGCAACGAGTCTATGTCCCTTCTGTATAAGTTCAAGTGCCGTTTCAGATTTACCTATACTGCTTTCTCCTTTTATGAGAACCCCTACACCGTATATATCTACAAGAACACCGTGTACCGTTTCATAATTTGCCATTCTGTTTTCAAGATAGTCAGAAAGCTTATTTATAAGTCTTGTTGTATTTCTGGGTGTTCTTAAAACTATTATATCTTGTTCTTTTGCAGCTTTAAGAAAATCCTCGTTTATTTTCAGATCTCTTGCCACTATAACAGCTGGTATTTCATATGAGAAGAACTTTTCAAGTCTTTCCCTTCTTATATTCTTATCTATTGTGGCAAAGTATTCATATTCGCCCTTACCTATTATCTGTATTCTGTCACTTGCAAAATACTCAAAAAATCCAGCGTACTGAATTCCCGGCCTGTTTAATTCCGGAGTCGTTACATAATGCTCTTTATCCCCTTCAGGATAGTTTATAATTTCAAGATCCAGTGCCTTTACGACATCCATTATCTTAACTTTATTTTCTCCCATGTTCTATTTTTACCTCTTTCTGAAAAAATTATATACATTTTCGGCAGCCTTGGTATTCATTCCCTCTGTATCTGCCAACTCTTCTATTTCTGCATTTTTTATGGCTTCTATTCCTTTGAATTTCATCATAAGGGCCTTTTTTCTCTTTGCTCCAATTCCCGGTATATCGTCGAGTTCGGATTTAGTCATTTTCTTATCCCTTAAACTTCTGTGATATGTTATCGCATAGTTATGTACTTCTTCCTGAATTCCATATACAAATCTGTATAAATTTGTAGTTGTATCCAGTTCAATTTCGGCTGTTTCATTTATAAGGCCCTTGGTTCTGTGTCTGTCGTCCTTGTACATTCCCCATAGTGGAATATCTACATCGTATTTATTAAATACTTTCTTTACAGCACTTACCTGTCCCTTTCCTCCATCAAGAAGTATTAAATCAGGAAAGTTTCCATGCTTTATTCTTCTTTCCAGAATTTCAGCCATTGAACCGTAGTCATTAGGGCCTATTACAGTCTGTATCTTAAATCTTCTGTATTCCTTCTTGTCCTTTTTACCATTAGTATATACGACCATCGATCCTATTGAATCAGTCCCCCGTATATTTGATATATCATATGCCTCTATTCTTGTGGGAACCGTATCCAGTTTCAGAACTTCCTTAAGAGTTTCTATTGCTCCTATGCTCTTTTCATATTTTCTCTTATTCATATCTGAGAATTTTTCAAGATATTCAACAGCATTTTTTCTTACCATTTCCACAAGGCTCTTCTTTTCCCCCTTCTGAGGTACTCTTATTGTTACCTTATGACCTTTTTTCTCTGTAAGTATCTGTTCAAGAACCCGCCGGTCTTCTATCTCATCTTCAATTATTATTTCCTTTGGTATATACTCCTGCTCCATATAGAACTGCTTTGTAAATGAGCCCAGAATTGATTCCCTGCTGCTATCCATTACACCCTCAAGTATAAAGTGTTCTCTTCCTACAATCTTTCCGTTTCTTACAAAGAATATCTGAACACAGGCTTCATCGTGTGCCCTTGCCATTGCTATTACATCCTGATTTAAATCCAGTGTTCCACTGTCAATTTTCTGCTTCTGTGTCATCTCCTCAAGACTTTTTATTTTATCTCTGTAAACAGCTGCCTCTTCAAATCTGAAATCTGCTGCACATTCGCTCATCTTCTTCGTTAATATTTCAAGTAATTTTTCTTCCTTACCCGAAAGACACATAAGAACATCATCTATCATTGACCTGTATTCTTCCTTGGATACTTTTCCAGTACAAGGACCCATACATCTTTTTATATGGTAATTCAGACAAGGTCTCATTTTATTTTTTATAGCCCTGTCTATATCTATTTTACACTGTCTTATCGGATATGTATCTCTTATCGCCTCAATTGTATCATTTACAGCTGTTATATTTGTATATGGTCCAAAATATTTTGCCTTATCCTTTTTTATCTTTCTTACTTTTAAAATCCTTGGATAATCCTCATTTACCGTTACTTTTATATATGGATAGGTTTTATCGTCTCTTAAAAGAACATTGTACTTTGGTCTGTATTTTTTTATAAGGTTGCACTCGAGTATAAGTGCTTCTGTTTCTGAGTCAGTCATTATATATTCAAAACTTGATATATGTTTTACCATTGATTTTACTTTTGAGCTGTGATTTTTTGATGACTGGAAATATTGTCTTACCCTGTTTTTAAGAACCACCGCTTTTCCAACGTATATAACATTTCCAAACTGATCCTTCATTATATACACACCAGGAGAGTCCGGAAGTTCTTTAAGGTGTTTCTTTATATCGAACAAATACCCACCCCCTTTTTATTTTGTATTATCTTATATTCTTATTTGTGTTTTCTGTGTTCTTTTCTGTTAATATATTTATATTTTATCCAATAGTCCGCTATTCTTGAAAGGCATTCAACTAAAATCTGTTTGTCTATTTCAGTTTCATCTACTGATATTTCAGCACTTTCCTCTTCAACATGAGCACCTGCATTTCCAAAAGTTCTTATAACGTGCATATATGACGTTATTCTCTGTGATGCAAGGCCTGATTTTCTCATATACTCTATTCTCTGGAAAAGATTTCTGTTTGATGCCTTTTCCCCGCCTATATCGTATATTATAAATTCGAGAATCTTTCTTGCAAGGACGCATACCTCAAACTGCCTCAGCTCCCTGCTCTCAACCCTGGCTTCAAATTCGATGAGTACGTCGCTTCTTTCTGGTTTTTTAAATTTACCGTTGTTTACCTGCTCTACATAGTATTTAATCTTACTCCACATATCACAAAGTATCTCGTCGCATCTTTCATCATTGAATACATTCTCCTGGTCTGTATCCGTTCTGTTCAGAATTTCGTTCATTTTTTTATCCATTTCCATAACTTTTTCGCCATCATTGTCTACTATGTAAACTCCTTCAAGGCTGTACGTTTTTTCCATGGCTTTTCTGCTCTGTTCTATCAGTATCCTAAGTACATCGTCGTTTGATATATTATCAAGACTTGAACATATAACAGGCATTGCAACACTTTCAATTTCTATTCCTATACCATAGGCAAGATTGAACATTGCAAATATATTCTTCATTCTCGCCTCGAAAATCTCAGGAGTTACTATTTCCTCGTCTTCATTTATTTCAACACATGCAATTCTTTTAAATCCAAAATTTTCATTTTCTATTTCCTTAGAAAGCCATACACCCAAAGACTTATCAAGGTCTATTTCTGCGTCCTCATAAAGCTCCGAAACCGATATTCCACAATTTTCCATTATACTCTCTTCAAACGCTTTTCTAACTGAACCCACATGATTTTTATATGATGCCATAACTATAACATCTACCGGATAATAAAAATCGGTAAGATCTGCATAGTGCAGTTCTAAAAATTTCACACCCGAAACTGTTCCAAATTCATGTCTGTTTAAATATACCTTCTGATGCTTATTCATATACAACTTCCTCCTTTATTCCTTTAGAAAAAAGCCTGATAAAAATCAGGCTATTTTACTTTCTTTATTCAATTATACTTTATTTCAGTAATATTATCTAAAGTTTATACGGATTACACTTTATATTCACATGAGCTTTATTCATAATTCTGTTTATATATATTCATATATATACTTTTTATTCAAAGTATTTTTTAAGGAACTGACCAGTATAACTCTTTTCTTCCTTTGATACATGCTCTGGTGTTCCTGTAACCACAATAGTTCCCCCTTTATCCCCACCTTCAGGACCTAAGTCTATTATATGATCGCATGTTTTTATAACATCCAGATTATGCTCTATTACTACTATGGTATTTCCTGTATCAGCTAATTTCTGAAGTACATCTATCAGCTTATCTACATCAGCCATATGAAGACCTGTTGTAGGCTCATCAAGTATATAAAGAGTTTTTCCAGTAGGTCTCTTGCTTAATTCTGATGCAAGTTTTATTCTCTGAGCTTCTCCACCTGATAACTGAGTTGAAGGCTGACCTAATTTTATATATGAAAGTCCTACATCCATAAGAGTCTGAAGCTTTCTTTTTATTGCAGGTATATTTTCAAAGAATTCTATCGCCTCTTCTACATTCATATCAAGTACCTCAGATATAGTTTTATCCTTATATTTTACCTGAAGAGTTTCTCTGTTATATCTTTCTCCCTTACATACTTCACATGGTACATATACATCTGGAAGGAAGTGCATTTCTATTTTTATTATACCGTCACCTTTACATGCTTCACATCTTCCACCCTTTACGTTAAAGCTGAATCTTCCCTTCTGATATCCTCTGGCTTTTGCCTCATTTGTAGAAGCAAAAAGATCTCTTATATGGTCAAATACCCCTGTATAAGTTGCAGGATTTGATCGTGGAGTTCTTCCTATCGGACTCTGATCTATATTTATTATCTTATCGACATTTTCTATTCCAAGTATTTCATCATGTTTTCCAGGTCTCTGTTTTGCCCTGTTTACTTTATTGGCTACCCCTTTATAAAGTATTTCATTTATAAGAGTACTTTTACCAGAGCCTGAAACTCCTGTTACACATATAAATTTTCCAAGTGGAAAATCTACATCTATATTTTTAAGGTTGTTTTCTCTTGCTCCCTTTATACTTATAACATTTCCATTTCCCTCTCTTAATTTTTCGGGAAGTGCTATTGTTCTTTTTCCACTTAAATACTGCCCTGTTATAGAGTCCTGATTTGCTATTATATCGTCTATCGTACCCTGGGCTACTATTTCTCCTCCATGTACACCTGCACCTGGACCTATATCCAGAATATGGTCTGCTGCTCTCATTGTATCCTCATCGTGTTCAACTACTATAAGCGTATTTCCAAGGTCTGTAAGATTTCTAAGAGTATCTATAAGTCTGTCGTTATCCCTCTGATGAAGTCCTATACTAGGCTCATCAAGAACATAAAGTACGCCTACAAGAGCAGACCCTATCTGTGTTGCAAGTCTTATACGCTGTGCCTCTCCACCAGAAAGAGTTCCCGCTTTTCTCGATAGATTCAGATAATCAAGACCCACGTTTTTAAGAAATGAAGCTCTTTCTCTTATTTCTTTCAGTATTTCGCTTCCTATCATCTTCTGTTTTTCAGAGAATATATCGTTAAGTCCGTCTATAAATTCTATAAGTTCATTTATCGGAAGTTCAGTTACTTCTATTATATTCTTTCCTCCCACAAGTACAGAAAGGACTTCTTTCTTAAGTCTTCTTCCTTTACATGCAGGACATGGACTTTCCGCCATAAATTCTTCGAGTTTATCCCTCATATATTCTGATTTTGTTTCGTTGTATCTTCTCGCTACGTTTGTTACAACACCTTCAAAATGATCTTTATAGACCTTTCTTCCTCCGAATTTTGACTCAAATTCAAACTCAATTATACTGCTTGTTTCTCCATCTGCATATAGTATCTCATTTACAAAATCGTCTGGTAAATCCTTAAACGGCGTATTTAAATCGACACCGTATTTTTTAGCAAGACTTTTCATTTTCATACTATAATATGTTTCATCACTCGCTCCAGCTGCTCCCCACGCTGCTATTGCACCCTGTTTTATTGAAAGCTCTTTATTTGGAACAACAAGTTCAGGGTCTACCTCTTTACTTTCCCCAAGTCCCTTACATACATCACAGGCTCCAAAAGGCGCATTGAATGAGAACATTCTTGGTGAAAGTTCTTCTATTCCTATACCGTGGTCAGGACATGCAAATTTTGTAGAGAACATTATTTCATCTCCAGCTATTATCTGTGCAACAACAAGTCCGTCTGAAAGTTTAACCGCTGTTTCTATCGAGTCCGCAAGTCTTGATTCAAGCCCTGGTTTTATTATTATTCTGTCTACCACAACTTCTATATTGTGCTTTTTATTTTTTTCTATTTCTATATCGTCATTTATATCAAAGTTTTCTCCATCGACTCTTATTCTTACAAATCCGTCTTTTCTTATTCCGTCTATTACTTTTTTATGGGTTCCCTTTTTTCCCCTTACAACTGGTGAAAGTATCTGCATCTTTGTTCTTTCGGGAAATTCCATTATTTTATCTGTTATTTCCTGTATGGTCATTTGACTTATCTTCTTACCACATACCGAACAGTGAACTTCACCAGTATTTGCAAATAATAGTCTCAGATAATCGTATATTTCAGTAACTGTACCTACAGTAGATCTTGGGTTCTTTGATGTTGTTTTCTGGTCTATTGATATAGCAGGTGAAAGCCCCTCTATATATTCTACATTTGGTTTTTCCATCTGGCCAAGGAACTGTCTTGCATATGAAGATAAACTCTCTACATATCTTCTCTGTCCCTCTGCATATATGGTATCAAAGGCAAGAGATGATTTTCCAGAACCCGAAAGTCCTGTAAATACTATAAATTTATTTCTTGGTATAGTAATATCTATTCCTTTAAGGTTGTTCTCCCTTGCTCCCTTTATTATTATGTTTTTTTCCTGCATAACAGGCATTCACCTCTCTTTCGTCATTCTATTTATTCTGATTTTTTAATATGTTTTAAAATAGCAGTTTTTATACATTCATATTTTTATAAATTTTTTTATAAATTCATCCACAGATATAGAATATATTCTTGTTAATCTACTTTGAATTTTCTCTGTAATCCTATGTATCTTTCCACAAATTAACAGACCGTGTTGATTAATTCTGTTTATATAACAACCCTTATTTCTCATATCCATAGGATAATATCATTTTTTTAATTTATCGTGCATATTCTGCAAATAATTAATATATTTCTCAAATTATATACACATGTTCACAGTGCATATGTTAATTTATTTTATCCAGCTTATCCTTAAGCTCTTTTAGTTTATCTCTTAACTCTGCAGCTCTTTCAAACTGAAGCTGTTCTGCTGCTTCTTTCATTTCAGCCATAAGTTTGTCCATATTTTTCTTGATTTCGTCCGGATCGTCAGTTTCTTTTATTCCGTAAATAACTTCCTCTTCAGCTGCCATAGTTGCCTCTATTGCATCTCTTATATCTTTCTTTACAGTTTTTGGAATTATTCCATGCTCTTCATTATACATATTCTGTATTTCTCTTCTTCTCTTTGTTTCATCTATTGCATTCTGCATTGAGTCAGTTATTTTATCAGCATACATTATAACTCGTCCATTTTCATTTCTGGCCGCACGTCCTATTGTCTGTATAAGTGATGTTTCAGAGCGTAAAAATCCTTCTTTATCAGCATCAAGTATGGCTATTAATGAAACTTCTGGTATGTCCAGACCTTCTCTAAGAAGATTTATACCTACAAGAACATCGAATTTTTTCATTCTTAAATCCCTTATTATTTCTGTTCTTTCAAGTGTTGCTATGTCAGAGTGAAGGTATTTTACCCTTATCCCAATTTCCTTTAGATAATCTGTTAAGTCCTCACTCATTTTTTTAGTAAGTGTTGTTATAAGAACTCTCTCATCATTGGCTATTGTCTTATTTATTTCTTCTACAAGATTATCTATCTGATTCTCTATTGGTCTTACATCTATAACAGGGTCTAATAGTCCTGTTGGTCTTATTATCTGCTCTGCAAACGTACCACTGTTTTGTATTTCGTATGGTCCTGGTGTTGCAGTTGTAAATACTATCTGATTTATATTTTCCTCAAATTCGTCAAAGTTTAACGGTCTGTTATCGTATGCTGAAGGTAATCTGAATCCATTATCTATAAGCGATTTCTTTCTTGATCTGTCCCCTGCATACATTCCCCTTACCTGTGGAACTGTAACATGCGACTCATCTATTATCATAAGGAAATCATCTGGGAAGAAGTCCATAAGAGTATAAGGTTTTTCCCCTTCTTTTCTCCCTGTAAGGTGTCTTGAATAGTTTTCTATTCCCTGACAGAATCCTATTTCCTTTAGCATTTCTATATCGTAATTTGTTCTCTGTTCTATTCTCTGAGCCTCTAAAAGCATATCTTTTTCCTTGAAATATGCTATTCTTTCGACAAGTTCTTCCTTTATTTTTACAATTGCCTCTTCGATTTTTTCGGGAGTTGTTACATAATGTGATGCCGGGAATATCGCAACGTGATTTCTCTTTCCTACTATTTTTCCTGTAAGGTAATCTATTTCTGTTATCCTATCTATTTCATCTCCAAAGAATTCTATTCTTATCGCTTTTTCATCATCGCCAGCTGGGAATATTTCAAGAACATCTCCTCTTACCCTGAAAGTCCCTCTGGTAAAGTTTAGATCATTTCTTTCATACTGTATTTCCACAAGCCTTTTTATTACATCATCTCTGTCTATTTCCATTCCTGGTCTTAGGGAAAGCATCATTTCCTTATAATCCTTTGGATCCCCTAATCCATATATACAGGATACAGATGATATTATAACTACATCTTTTCTTTCTAAAAGTGCAGCTGTTGCTGAATGTCTCAACTTATCTATCTCATCGTTTATACTGGCGTCTTTTTCTATATATGTATCACTACTCGCAACATATGCTTCCGGCTGGTAATAATCGTAATAAGATACAAAGTATTCTACCGCATTTTCAGGGAAAAATTCTTTAAATTCCCCGTATAGCTGTGCCGCAAGCGTTTTATTGTGTGCAAGTATAAGCGTCGGTTTATTTACTTTTTCTATTATATTCGCCATTGTAAAAGTTTTACCTGACCCTGTTACACCTATAAGTGTAGAAAATTTCTCTCCTTTTTTTATTGCCCGAGAAATAGTTTCTATTGCTTTTGGCTGATCACCTGTTGGTTTAAACGGTGAATGTACCACAAATTTATCCATTCTGTACCTCCATCCCATATTACTTCTATTTTATAAAAATCTGATTATTTCAGAGCTTGTTTTATATTAATATTATTTTAAATTTTAAAATATATATTAGTTTTAAGCTTTTCATACTATTTCGCACATAGTATATCATAAATGCTATTCGTTGTATATATTTTATTCGAACATAAGTTCTCGTATGTTTTACTATTGCTATATATTTATACCTGTTTTTGACTTAAATAATCTAAATTACGATATTTTTTACTAACATCCATAAAAAAATTACACCCTTTCTACTGTATAAAACCTTATTAATATAATAAAATCAATAAAAGTACAACCACGGATAATTCTTTAAAGTGTTAATTATAACTACACAAAGGGCACTTTGTATAAATACAATTTCTATTAAATATAAAAGGCTGCCCTTTGAACAGGTCAGCCTTTTATATGTTTTTTATTAAATTAATAATGAAAATACACCTATAATTATAGATATTCTTACAATTATTATATGTATTAAATGGACTACAATACCTATTCTTCTTCCATAGTATACCCTTATATTTGCAATATCCGCTTTCAGTTCTTCTTTTGAATTTTTATATGCCGGTATAACAGCTACAAAAGCCAATACTCCAAATACAAAACTTAAAAGAGGTGTTCCATGACCACAAATATTATACTCAATGTAAATACAGCTATTGATACTATACCATAGCTATACCACCTCATTCCAAAGGTTTTAAAATCAAGATTCATAAAAGTCTGCCACTCAGAATATGGACAAACATATCTATATCGAAATTTTTACTGTTTTAACCTATCTGCTTTTGTTTAATCATAAATTATATCTACTAACAAACTCTTGGATAGTTCACAGTCGTAAATTCCCGACTAGCCATCGGTACACACTTACATCTGCTTTTATTATGCGTTTGTAAGTTTTTTAATCTCATAACCATTGACGTTGCTTTTAAACTTTGATTTCCTTTCATGTATATCTCCCCATTTTTAATTTAATTGCAAATAATTTTTTATTATCTAAATTGTGATTATTTTTACATATAATTCTGAATATTATTCCTATATTTATAATTATATATAAAAAATAATTATACTATCAAATTTAATTTTATATCATTTAAATTATATTTAAAAATATTATATATCTTTATCAGGTCTTAAATTAATATAAGGAATAAAAATTGATTAATATTTTAATTTCAAAATCAAAAAATTAAAAAAGGATGAGATAAAATCTCATCCTTTTAATATCTTATTTAAATTTCATTCATCGTCATCTTATGACAAGTGAACTAATACTTCTTATTCTTCAACAAGAGAGTTTAGTTTTCCACTTATTAACCAAAGTACTACTGCACAAGCTACAGCTATAGCAGCAACTACAAAGTAAGATGGAGCGAATGGGAATTTACTTACAAATTCGTATAAGTATCCGTAAGATTTAGCTGCGAAGAATGTTGCAACGTTCCATACACCAAGCATAACTGTTAATAGTCTTGCTGGAGCGAATTTACTTACGAATGAGTTTCCTAGTGGAGAGAATACCATTTCACCTAGTGATAATAGTACACCGAATGCTACAACCCAAAGTATACTTGCCTGTCCGTCTCCTCTAACAACATCAGCTAGAGCGAATACTATGAATGATACACCTAGTAATAATAGACCTATAGAAGTCTTTTTGAACATATCTAAGTCACCCTGTGGTCTAGCAGCAAGTTTGTTCCAAACTATCGCCATAACTGGACCAAGTGCCATACAGCAGAATCCATTTAATGAGTCGAAGTAAGAAGTTGGTATCTGGAAGCTTCCTATTGCCCAGTTCATGTGATCTGGCCAGTAGAAGTAAACTGGCATATATGCTAAGTACCAGAATAACCAGAATACTATAGAGAATATAGAAACTATGAATATAGCTACTATTCTCTGTTTTTCGTTCTTAGTTAAAGGTTCTAGTTCTTTTTCTTCTTCTTCAGCTGCAGCTTTCATTTCGTCAGCTTTGAAAGGTTTGTCTCCTATACCGTTGAAGTGTTTACTTCCTACAGCGAACCATATTGTACAAACAACCATTATAGCTGCACATATCATGAATGCATTGTAGAAGTTATCTCCGTTAGCAACCATAGCACCTATGAATGTTGTACCTATGAATGAACCTACGTTTACGAATGAATACTGTATAGAGAACGCAGAGTCTAGTGCTGCTGGGTCATCGAATAATTTACCATTTATAGCAGATACCTGACTCTTGAAGAATGCTGTACCTATAGTTATTAATATTATCATTGCGTTTGTTAATGCAAGGCTTGTATTTGCAGAAGCGAACCGTCCACATACATAACCTGCAGCCATAAATAATGTACCAACCGGAACAAGTTTTCTAGCTCCTAAGAAACGGTCAGTTATATATCCACCTATAAGTGGAGATATGTAAGTAAATGCAACTAAGTTTGCTGATATTTTAGCAGCGTCAACGTCAGTAAGTCCAAGACCACCATTAACAACCTGAGACGCTACGAAAATAGTAAGTATGTATTTAGCTGCGTAGTATGCCATTCTTTCAAATGTATAAGAAAGAGCACATACATAGAAACCAACTGGTCTTCTATTTTCTTTGTTCATGTTTTGTTTCCTCCTAAAATATTTTTTTATTTTTTTTTATTCAGGATAATCAAAAGTAACCTTTTCCTTCTCCTGAATTTTTAAAAATCTCTACTCAATATGTTACCATAATGTCGCTATTTTTACAACAATAAAGTAATTGTATACAGTATTTTTTTAGTATTTTTTACTTTAAATTTTATTGTTTATACTATTTTTATTGATAATAAATATTGGGCAAAACTAATCATTAATTATTTACAAAAAATTACCCTTCATCCCTTTTATTAACTTGAATATATACAGCTTTATAAGTTATAATATAATCTATATGATTTTATTAAGGAGGAATTTTTTTGGAAACAATATTTAAAATTAGATATACAGAAACTCAGAAACACATAACAGATCTTTTTAAACTTTTCATGCTTTACAAAAATGCAAATAGCTATAAAGCTACTATAGGAATAGCTGGACCATGTGTATATGCATTCTTAATATACCTTGCAAAACCTACAATGGATATGGGACTTGTTTTCTTCACACTTAAATTCTTATCATTCTGGCTTGCCGCATTTGTTATAGGTGATATATGGTCTAAAAAAACTGGTAAGAAAAATGCTTTAATCAATGCTGAAAAAACAGGATTTGATCTTTATAACAGACGTCTTGAAAGAAGAGGAAAGCCACTTGAAATAGAAATAGATTTCTATGAAGACAGATTTATATTCCGCACATTTGCAAGAGAAGAAGTTTACGAATACAATGAAATTTCAAGAATACTTGAAACTGAAGATGCTTTTGGAGTTATGATAGGTAATAAACTTGTAAATAATGATATACTTAACTTCCCTAAAGATGCTATGGAAAAAGACGAAGTTGAAAAATTTGCTGAACTATTAAAAGAAAAAGCAACTGAACGTAAAAAAGAAGAAATAATAAAAATAGAATACTAGAAATATCGGGGAACTGTATTAATGATTAATACAGTTCTTTTTTTATTGTATGCGGATCTTACTTTCCATTATTATTAATTTATATTTATCTAATACTCTATATTAAATATAAATTCTTATTCTGAAATATCCATAAAAGTAACTACGTATATTATTAAAAAACTTAAATACACGACTATAGCTATTATCATAACCACACCTGTATTATAATTCTCTAAATATAACAGATAGCAAAACAACTGTATTAATTTAAAAGCAGATGATATAACCACTTTTCATAAATAAAAGCATATCTTTCGAATAAAAAAATATCACTGAACAGATAAACTATTCAGTGATATATATCTTAAATATCAGTATTTACTTATTTAATTTACAAAATATTCTTTATTAATCATTATCTGAAGCTACTGGTAGATATGGTATTAATGCTGATGCAACCCGAGTTATCGGCATTGTCTGAAGTATTATCTTACCTGGTCCTTTTATTACTGTGTTGAATAATCCTTCTCCACCAAGAAGTTTATTCTTTAATCCTTTAACTGTAACTACTTCTAGAGTACAAGTTTCATCCATAGCTGCAAGATATCCATTATCTATTACCATTTCTTCTCCTGGTCCTAAATCATATTCTACACCATATCCATCTATTTCTATGAATGCTATACCACTTCCTGAAAGTTTCTGCATTATGAAACCTTCTCCACCGAATAGACCTTTACCTATTTTTTTCTGCATGTGTATAGAAAGTTCTACACCTGGTTCTGATGCAAGGAATGCACTTTTCTGAACTATCATAGATTTTCCAGGAGTTATTTCAACTGCTTTTATATCTCCTGGGAAGCTAGAAGCCATGGCTATCATTCCTTCTCCACCTTCAGCAGTATATTTATTGTGGAATAAAGATTCACCTGATAATAGTTTACCAAATAATTTTTTACCACCACCTGAAGCTGTTTCCATTTTCATATTTGAAGACATCCAGCTCATGCTTCCGCCTTCTGTTAATATCGATTCACCAGCATTAAGATTACAAACTACAACTGGAAGATTTCCGCCTATTATTTCATATGATTTCATAAATGTCACCCCTCATTCATTATTTTGTATTTCTTAATCTAAGAATAAAATATTTTCATTTCTATGTCAAGAAATTTTTTTAATATATATTTAATATTTTTTATTTTTATTAAAATAAATTAAATCTATTTTTTATTTAAACGATAGTTTTTTCTGTTTATTTATATATTTTTTAAGTTGTATCTAAATTTTCTAAAATTTTTTAAATTTAAAATTTTCTAATTTTTTAAATACCTATATATTTATAACATTTTTTATTTTTATTAAAAAATATTTGTTTTATTATTATTTATTCTATACAAATTAAATTCTCTATATATAATAATAAGTTATCCAACTATATATTTTATTACTCCTTGAATTGATTTAAGTTTTCATTTATTTTCTCTGATTCTTTTTTTATTATATCTGAATATTCTTTTTCTTTATACTGCCCAAGTTTTTCAGATAATATCCCTGAATAAAGCGCTATTTTTCTATCTGATAGATATATTTTTTCCAGTATTTCATTATTTTTATCAATACCACCATTGTTTTTATTTATCTGATCATTTATATCCTGTTTTATTTTATTATTCTCGTCCTGTACAGTTTTAAGTTTTTTATATGTGTTAATATACATTAACAACATCAGAATTATTATAATAACCAGAATAAGCGTATATATACTCATTTTTATGCCTCCTACATATATTTATAAATTATATTTTGTTTTAATTCCCGCTACACTACTATCTTTGATAACTGCCAGATATTATATTATTCAATCTATATCTTTTCATTTATTATTTTTAAGATATATTATTATTCTTTGATTATATAACTTTATCATGTGATTTTATATTCTAGTATATATTATCTCTCTGAATTTCTCTGGATTTAAATATCCATCTTCAAATCCTATACATGTACAACTCTTATTTTCGATTTTATCCTCTGATAATACAAAGACTGCAATTTTGTTATCTTCTAAAATTACCCTTATCCAGTTTGAATTAATGTATTTATAATCTGATATGATTCCGTTTATTTTTTCTTTTGATATTATTCTCTTTGCCTCTTTTATATCTGAAGCAATTTCAATATCTGATATATCTTCTAATATTATCCTTATCGCCATCGCTGTTTCTTCTTCTATTCCGGCTATAAGTATTTTGGTTTTAACTGTTTTTTTATCGTCGTTATTATATTCTACCCAGTCTATAACCGGAGTATTAAATACGTCGAATTCCTCTTTATTTTCATAATAGTCATAATAATTTCTAGCAGCCTTACATAATCTTTCGCATAAACTCTTTATATCAAGCCATATACCATCATCTTTTGATATATTATTGAATACACATATAGATTTTCCACAATTAAGACCTAAATGAAATAGAATTTCTCCGTAATCTATATCCTCATTATTAAAACCTTTATTCTGATGAAGGTATTCACATCTTAACTGCCAACATTTTTCACCATCCATATAAGGTTCCTCGTCATTTTTATTATTATGAAAGAACTTGGATGCATATGTATCAAACCACATTACATATTGCTTTCCTATATCCCTTACTTTTTTTCCACTCTTATCTTTAATTATTTTTCCATTTTTATATTTTTTAACTATTTCAGGATGGGATAAAGCCCCGCATATGTCCGGAAGAGTAAGTGAAAGCGCAAGTGCTGACTGCCATCTTTCAGATCTTATATTCTCTTCTATTTCTTCTATTCTGTTTATAAATGAAAATCCACCTTTATTTGATAACATAGCCACTCCCCCTATTAATTTATTTCCTTTAATTATTTTGTATTTTACTTAATCTAATTTTAATTATAACCCTTATATTTGAATTATTTACATAAAAGTATAAAAAAAGAACTATTCATATAGAATAGTTCAAAAATAAAAAAAGATTACGTGGCTACGACCTACTCTCCCAGGGGCCTGCGCCCCAAGTACCATCAGCGCTCGAGAGCTTAACTTCTGTGTTCGGAATGGGAACAGGTGTATCCTCTCTGCTATAGTAACCACATAATCTTATTATTCAGAGTGATTCTCTGAAAACCGCATACATACAAAACTTTAAATCCATCATTAATATTGGTCAAGTCCT